>Ga0308156_1000147_pt1 | contig 223198 bp, 216 predicted proteins | sample PhyAR2_FD_201041 | JGI IMG/M metagenome (GOLD analysis project Ga0308156, IMG submission 201041) | Phyllosphere microbial communities from UC Gill Tract Community Farm, Albany, California, United States - DLSL A.R2 | ecosystem: Host-associated > Plants > Phyllosphere > Unclassified | place...
AAACTCTCCATAAAGTGTTTGACTTGCTCGTTTTTGTGACCGAAGTCACGATTGACGAAGCTTGCGCTTCATTCGTTTTTGTATTCCGTAGAATACGATTTTTGCCTCATCGTTCAGTTTTCAAAGTTCGTCGTGTCGTTTTCAGCGACTTTAATAAGATATCATGGAATAACTTAAGCGTCAATCCCTTTTTGAAATCTTTTTTCTTTCTTGTCACCGTCCAGTGTGTGTTGCCCTGTCGACATGTATTAATATACTATCTCGGTATAACACCGTCAATAGTTTTTCTAAAAAAACTTTCGCAATCTTTTTCCTTCTATATATAGCCAAAACGATCATGAGAAAAAAATAAAGCCGATCGTCATACGACCGGCTCATACGTCACAAGTTCGACCCCTGCACCTTTAGTCGTTTGATACGAAATACGAATCAAACCTTTTCGCATGAAGAAGTCGATCAAACTACTTAAATCCACTTTAACTTCTTGCAGTCGTTCTTCTTCCATCAATTCATACATCGTCCAAGGTACCGTCCGTTCACGCATGATTTCGAATAGATAACGCCCTCCCGATAACACCTTGGACTGTAAAAGATGTTCAAGTCCAATCAATGCAAGATGAATACGTTGATCTAGCGTCTCTTCACTCATCAATAATTGTTCATATAGTTTATAAACATCCGGATCATCCAGTCGCGCTTGCTCCCAGACGACTGTCTCGGGATGTTTCCCTTTCTCGAGGACGGATAGTCGCGCGAGATGGTGCAATGCATGATGAACATGTGTATAGGCATCATAATGATGTCCGCGACTGAACAAGTTTCTTCCATCTTGAAAACGACGTAATAATTTAGCAAATGAAATCGTCATCTGTAAATGACGTTCCTCATCAGGAAAGTTGAGTAGTTGCCGTTTTAAATCAACTAAGTAATCATTTCGTTCGAACACGATTGTTCCCTCTGCAATCCAGTGGATCGCTCGTCGATTCGCATTTAACAAAATCCAGCGTGATAACACATCCTCGTGTACAAGATGTAAGGATACCTTCAGTGTGTTCAACCGGTAATGTTTGATCGTCCATTCGACTTCCGGATCTCTTGTGATGACAACAAGAAGCGTATCAAATTGATCCGTTAGGGAATCCCGTGGCTGTCGTTTCTCAACAGCAATGATTCCTTGCGTTTCACGATAAGCCGCGTATTCCGAATAAATCGTCCGTGTTGCTTGTTCCATTTACTTCTCACCCTTCTATACGAACTCGTCGTTACCATTTTCGACAAAAAAACAAGCTTTCCTTCTTCAGGCAGTCGCACATCTTATGCTAGACTGACAACAGGGGGAATTCACTTGAAAAAACAACGTAAAAATAAAATAAACCGCGCACGAAACCTTGCTATGTTTCTTGTATTCGGTGGGATGCTCGTCATGTATGGCGGCCTATTACTCAAACAATTTGAAATCATCATGGTCTTACTCATGCTTCTCGGCTTCGTCATGGTCCTCGCTAGTACGGCACTCTATTTCTTGATTGGTCTAACATCAACAAAAGCAGCTGTCGTCACTTGTCCAAACTGTGGAAAAGAAACAAAAGTCCTTGGTCGCGTCGACTTATGTATGCATTGCGATGAACCACTGACGATGGATCCGTCTCTTGAAGGAAAAGAATTCGATGAAAAATATAATAAACACAATAAACGAGCTCCCCGCTAAGGCAGCTCGTTTTTTTATTGGACATTCGATTGACAGTCCGGACAAGTTCCGTACACTTCTAATCGGTGACGATCGACTTTAAAGCCCGTTAAGTGCGCCGCAACCGTTTCGACATCATCGAGCACAGGATAGTTGAAATCAACGATCTTTCCACAGTTCTCACAGATCATGTGGTAATGGCGTGTCGTAACGAAGTCGAAGCGACTTGAAGCGTCTCCATAATTCATTTCCTCAACGATTCCCTTTTCTCGAAACACGCGTAAGTTATTATATACAGTAGCCACACTCATGTTTGGAAATCGATGCTCGAGTGCACGATAAATCTCATCCGCTGTCGGATGCGTGTGTCCCGTCGTTAAATATTCCAAAATCGCGTGACGTTGTGGTGTCATTCGAACGCCTGATTCCCGAAGTGACTTCACGGCGTCATCCAGCATTTCGTTAGCCACGTCCATCCCCTCATTTCTATCTTTCATTGATTATCAGATTGTAATCTTTATAATTAGTCTACCTACAAATAGGCATTCCGTCAACGGCTCTGCACCGGATTTGACGTCCATGATACAATCATATCGTGATATTTTTCACGAATTATCGATTGGAGGAATCCTCATGTCTACCCATACTACACGTCCTACTTCAGAGGCGTTATATGAAATCGCACAAGAGTGTATCGTTGGTGGCGTCAACAGCCCATCCCGTTCATTCAAAGCCGTCGGCGGCGGTGCACCTGTCTATATGGAACGCGGAGAAGGTGCTTACTTTTACGATGTCGATGGCAATCGCTATATCGATTACTTAGCAGCCTATGGTCCGATCATCACGGGACACGGTCATCCTCACATTACGGAAGCGATCACCCATGCTGCCCAAAACGGTCTTCTTTACGGCACACCACATCGTCTAGAAATCGACTTTGCACATAAACTACAAAAAGCAATCCCATCGCTTGAAAAGGTTCGTTTCACGAACTCTGGAACCGAAGCCGTCATGACGACGATTCGCGTCGCTCGTGCGTATACAGGTCGTGAGCTTGTCGTGAAGTTCAGTGGTTGTTACCACGGTCACTCGGATCTGATGCTGATCGCAGCAGGAAGCGGACCAGCAACACTTGGTTCCCCAGATTCAGCCGGTGTCACGAAAGCGACGGCAAAAGAAGTCATTACGACACCGTTCAATGATATCGAATCGTATCGTCAAATCATGGAACAATGGGGCGACCAAATCGCTTGTGTACTCGTCGAACCAATCGTCGGAAACTTCGGCATCGTCGAACCGCAACCTGGTTTCCTTGCTGCGGTCAACGAAATCACGCATGCTCACGGCGCACTCGTCATCTACGATGAAGTCATCACAGCCTTCCGCTTCACGTACGGCAGTGCACAAGAACTACTCGATATCCGTCCTGATATGACGGCACTCGGAAAAATCATCGGCGGTGGACTACCGATCGGTGCGTATGGCGGTCGTAAGGAAATCATGGAACATGTCGCGCCACTCGGTCCTGCTTACCAAGCGGGGACGATGGCAGGTAACCCAGCATCGATGGCTGCCGGTATCGCTTGCCTTGAATTACTCGAGCAGCCTGGCGTTTATGAACAACTCGATCATCTTGGTGCCTTACTCGAACAAGGTGTCCTTGATGCAGCAAAACGTCATGACGTGACGATTACGATCAACCGTCTCAAAGGCGCCATGACGGTTTACTTCACGGATGAAACGGTCATTGACTATGATGGTGCAGAACGTGCGGACAGTGAGATGTTCGGTCGCTTCTTCAAGTTGATGCTTGAAGAAGGCATTAACCTCGCTCCTTCGAAATACGAAGCGTGGTTCTTGACGACAGAACACACGGAATCCGACATCACAGAAACGATCGCAGCAGTCGATCGTGCCTTTGCTCGACTCTAAGTCTTTCTCCTAAAAAAAGCAGCGACCCTCACGAGGATCGCTGCTTTTGTGTTATTCGACGAGTTCCAGATTTTGAATCGCATACAGTTCGAAATAAGCGCCTCGTTTTTGCATGAGGACTTCGTGTGTGCCGATTTCCGTAATTTGACCATTTTCGATGACGACGATCTTATCGGCATCGGTGATCGTTGATAAACGATGCGCGACAGTAAACGTCGTCCGCCCTTTCGCGAGACGTGCTAACGAGTCTTGAATCATCGCTTCGCTCTCTAAATCAAGCGCACTCGTCGCCTCATCCAAAATTAGAATCGGTGGATTCTTCAAGAAGACCCGTGCAATCGCAAGACGTTGTTTTTGACCACCTGATAACTTGACGCCGCGTTCTCCGACCGGCGTATGATAACCGTTTGGTAACCGTTCGATGAATTCATGGGCATTTGCTGCTTTTGCTGCTGCGATGACTTCCTCGTCCGTCGCCTCCGGATTCCCCATCTTGATGTTCATCTGGACCGATTCACTGAAGAGAATCGATTCCTGCATGACCATCCCGATCTGATCGCGAAGACCACGCAACTTCAAGTCACGAATGTCAACGCCGTCCAGTGTGATCCGACCGGCAGACACATCATAGAAGCGCGGAATCAAACTGACGAGCGTTGATTTCCCACCACCTGACATCCCGACGAAAGCAATCCGTTCGCCTGCCTGAACGTCAAGCGTTAAACGATCAATCGCTAGCTCGCCGCCTTCTTCATAAGCGAAACTGATATTTTCAAACTGAACGTTTCCGCGGACGTCTTTTGGATCGCGTGCATTTGGTTTTTCTGTGATATCATACGGCTCATCTAAAAACTCGAACATCCGGTCCATCGAAGCAATCGACTGTGTCAACGTCGTTGAGGAGTTGACGAGACGACCGAGCGGCGCATACAGACGGTCGATATACCCAATGAATGCGACCATCGTTCCTAGCGACACTTGTCCGTTCAAGACGAAGAAGGCTGCCGTTCCGAAGATCAGGATCGGTGCGAAGTCCGTAATCGTCGAGACGACGACATACGTCCGTGCATTCCAGTTCGTTTGACGAAGCGCGGCTTTTAAGAATCCATCATTTTGATGTTTAAACGCTTTGTTCTCGTGTGGTTCGAGTGCAAAACTACGAATGACCGCCATCCCGTTGACCCGTTCTGTCAAATGACCTTGTAGTTCCGCAAGGGCTGCCGAGCGTTCCCGTGTCAATCCACGTAAGCGACCATAAAAGAACTTAACGGCAAGGGCATAGAATGGTAATGGAATGATGGCGACGAGCGTCAACTTCGGATCAATCGTCCACATGATCGCGATCGCAATGAAAATCGTGATCATATCAAGCCATAAATTCATTAATCCCGTGACGACGAAATCTTTCGTCTGCTCGACATCATTGATGATCCGCGAAATGACTTCTCCGGTTTTCGTATTCGAATAAAATCGAAGTGATAATTTCTGAACATGATCAAACAATCGATTCCGTACGTCAAATAAAATCTTCGACGCGGACCATTGCGCGAGGTACTGACGAACATATTCGAGCGGCGGTTTGACGATCAAGAAGATGAAGACACCCGCTCCGATTAAGTATGCCAGTTGTTTACTTTTTTCCGCCATCGGCATCGTGTTTCCGGTTAGGATATTATCGATGATGTACTTATACAACAACGGAAGTCCGAGTGGGATCGAGAACTTGATGATCCCGACGAAAACCGTCAGGAGAATCTGTTTTTGATACGGCTTGACGAATGCCATATAGCGGCGGATCGAGCCTTGTTTCTTACGTTTTGCTTGTGTTGCCACGTGTTTCACTTCCTTCAATTAAAAAAAGACGATGGCGAACCATCATCTCCGATATCTTGTTTCATATTCACGATACCACATATCCACGAAAGCCGGGTTAAATGGACCCTTCCGACTGCGGATCCATTGAATCAGGATTTGGACATTGTCTTTCAAAATACGATCAATCGCCTTCGGATAGTTCATCTCGCGGCGATGCTTCTCATACTCGTCCTCATCGAGGATCATGTAGGACATGTCCGGATATACTTTGATATCTAAATCGTAATCAATGTACTTGACTGCTCGATCTTTCTCATCGAACGTAGAAGGTGATCCAAGATTGCAGTAATAATAAATGCCGTCCTCCCGAATCATACAAATGACATTGAACCAGAGTTCTGTTGAAAAGTAACAGATTGCAGGCTCTCGTGTTCGCCACTGACGACCATCCGATTCACTGACCATAATGCGGTCATTGAACCCAATCAATTCTTCTTCCGTCGATTTCAGCACGAGCGTTTCTTCCCAAACTCTGTGTAAGCTCCCGTTATGTTTGAAACTTTGAATCTCAATCTTGCTACTTTCTTTTGGGAATCGACTCATGTGCTACTCCTTTCTAAAGCGTTTTTCTTCCATTCTGTTATACTCTCGTGCTTATTATACCCATTTTCAGAACGCATGAAAAACGAAAGGGTATTTTTTCAGAAAAATGACGGAATTCAGGCTTGAAAGTGATTCAAAATCGCATTTTTTCGTTGTTTGAACATCGGTTTCAAGATGAATGCTTCAATGATGAAAGCTGGCAAGAAGGATGCATACGTCACTTCATCCACGAAATAGACGCCAGATTCACGTTCTTCGACCCGATGCACATGGCACCATGCCCGGAATGGATACGGAACTTTTGTACCGACATCAACGAAGACATATTCTTCTACGAAAGGAATCCAAGACGTCCACGAGACAAATAGTGGAGGAACACCAACGCGCAGACGAATCGTATTTCCCGCTCGTGTCCGCGTATCGCCTGACGTCTTCACTTGCGGAAATACCGTCAATCGACTTAAGGCCTTGGCGTCACTTAAAAAATCCCACGCTTGCTCCTTTGATGTATCGACACGTGTCTCAAAACGAAAAGTATGCATTAGATCTCCCCCTTTAATAGTCGATCAATCTTCATTTGCGCGACAGATACCGGATGCTTCGCATACGTTTCCTGATCAACCAGTACCGTCTGGTCCGGCTGTTCCGTCACGCGATAAACGGCAATTTCCCAGATCCGGTGTGAAAAGATATGTCGGACGTGCCCGACAAGCGTTCCATTACGATCTTCTTCTGCTTCTCGAAGTGGGTATTGCCACATACCAGCAAGCAAACCGGTCTCCGCCCGTTGTTCAATTGCGATTTTTCCGTCTGCTTCATAAACAAGAGCATCATAAGGAATAATTTGCGTCTTCCCTTTCTTCGTCTTCACAGGTAGTTCTTCCTGTGCATTTCGATCATATGCAAAACAAACGTCTTGAACAGGACAGAGTCCACACATCGGAGACTTCGGCGTACAGACCATCGCACCAAGTTCCATCAAGCCTTGATTGAAGCTTGACGGATCAGCCGGATCAATCAACTGATAAACCGCAGCTTCAAACAACTTTCTCGTCTTCGGTGCAGCAATATCTTCATAGATTCCAAGTACACGCGAGAGAACCCGCATCACGTTTCCGTCTACTGCTGGTTCTGCCTGTCCATAAGCAATCGACAGTACCGCTCCCGTCGTGTACGGACCGACACCCTTCAGCTGACTGAATAATTCCTTCTCATCCGGAACGATTCCGTCATATTTTTCAACAACTTCCTGAACCGCGATTTGAAGATTCTTGACACGGGAATAGTACCCTAAGCCTTCCCAGTGTTTCAGGACTTCACTCTGATCCGCTTCTGCTAAATCATGTGGAGTCGGAAAACGTTTCGTGAAGCGTTCATAATATGGAATGACCGTATCGACACGTGTTTGTTGGAGCATGATCTCACTAATCCAGATATGATACGGGTTTTTGGTTCTTCGCCACGGGAGATCCCGCTGTTCACGAAGGAACCAGGCAATCAGTTCTGTGGTAAATTGTGTTTTATTAAAGTTTGTGAAATATTCTTGAACGACAGTCAAAAGGTTACCTCTTTTCTCTTGGATACGATATATTTATTAAAAATTACTCGGCAGAACCTCGATGGATTCACCATCACGATTTTATAGAAGGAGCGAATTCGCATTGGATACTGGTACGCATATCGGCATGGGACTTTGTCTCGCCGCCATCTCGACGCTACACCCTGACGTCGCAGCGAGCACGACGATGTTTGCTGCCGTGACGACGACGGCGCTCGTCGGCTCACACGCACCGGACTTCGATACTGTTTTTAAATTTAAAGGAAACAGCGCCTACTTGCGTCAACACCGCGGAAAATCGCACGGGTTGATTGCCTTGCTCGCCTGGCCGTTATTACTTTCAATCGTCATCGGCACGTTGTTCGGTATACCTCCGACTTCATTATGGCTGATGGCGCAGATCGCTGTCGCTCTTCATGTCTTTGTCGATCTGTTTAATGCTTACGGTACACAAGCCTTACACCCGTTCAAACAATCCTGGATCGGTTGGGGTGTCATCAATACGTTTGATCCATATCTGTTCACGATGTATTATGCCGCGTTCGGGATTTGGCTACTAACGAGAGCGACGATCGTCATCTTCCCGATTTTGATCGCTATCGTCATCATCTATTACGCTGTGCAGTTCAAGTTGCGAAACGATGCACTCGCGACCGCTGCACGCTATTATCGCGGCGCCCATAAACTGTTCATCTCACCTGGCATGAAATGGGATGAGTGGCATGTCGCGGCACGATTACGCGATGAGTATTCCGTCGTTAAGATCAACAGTGGAACCGTCGTCGAATGTGGAAACTTCCGCATCAAGGACGAACCACACGGTGACGCCTTGTACGAAATCGTCAAACAAAATGCTGACTTGCAAGCGTTTCTTGAGTTCTCGAAGATTCATACGTATACGGTCTCACGAAAGGATGGCATTGTCGAATACCGCTTCACCAACTTGCGTTACTTCACGAAGGAAGTCTATCCATTCGTTGCCGTCGTCAGAATCGACGCCGCCACACAAGAAATCGTCAGCTCCTATACCGGCTGGGTCTTCAGCGAACGGACCTTGCAGAAAAAACTGTTCATCCCTGCATTATAAAGACAAAGCTCCGCGCAACGGAAATCCCGATGTGCGGAGCTTTTTTCATTCGACGTTTCGACCTGTCATCAAATGCTTGAATTTTTCGTTCGTCGTATTAAACCGGTGCAACATTGCCCCGTGCTGTTTGATCTGCTGCTCGACGAAATGAACCGCGACGGCTTCACCTTGATATTTCTCACCTGCGCGTGCGAGTGTCGCTTCGAAATCTTCCCAAAGCACTTCGACCCACGTCAGTGCTTCTTCCGGGATTAATACTTCATTTACTTGCAATAATTCTTCAGCCAGTTGCTGAAGGGCTTGTTCTCGATTCGTCATGTCTGTTCTCCCTCTCCTGTGAATAACGCGAGCGGAATCGCGACTTCCTGAGCGGTTCCTTCAAAATGTCCCCAGCCCATGACGCCATTGACGAAGTGTAACTCAAATCGTGCCTCTTCTCCTTCGATTCGGTAAAAGGCCCCCCGTTCGAATCGTGCCGGATCAATCAAATAACTTTTCGCAATGGCGATTTTTCGCGTCACGACCTCCACTTCACTGACGTTCCCGTGTTGCTCCGCTTTTCGTTTTTGTTCACTTAATTTCGTGATCAACATCTCAAGCTCGTATTTCGATAATTGACTCATCCGTGTCTCCATTACAAAAACTCCCCCTCTTCGTTTTTCAGTATAAACGAAAAGGAGGAGAAACTGGATGGATTAGCTTGATTTCAATTCAAGATTCCGCTTACTTTGTAACGCATACATTTTCGCATAAATACCGGACGTTGCAAGGAGCACATCATGGGACCCTCGCTCGACGATTTGACCACGATCGAGAACAAGAATCTCATCCGCATCTTTGATCGTCGACAAGCGGTGGGCGATGATGAACGTCGTTCGTCCTTTCGTCAACGTCAGTAAAGCATCTTGAATGACCGCTTCCGTTTCCGAATCAACGCTCGCTGTCGCTTCGTCAAGAACTAGGATCGCAGGATCGAACGCTAACGCACGGGCAAAACTGATCAACTGTCGTTCACCCGCTGATAATGTGGCACCTTTTTCGATGACTGGTTCATCGAGCCCGTTCGGTAAACGATCAATGAACCGATCCGCGCCGACGGCTTCGATTGCTTGTCGTACCCGTTCTTCTGAAATATCAGGATTGCCGAGTGTGATGTTCGAGCGAATCGTTCCTGTGAAGAGGAACGGATCCTGTAAGACGATGCCCATATGCTCACGAACCGCTTGTTTCGGTAAAGTCGTCACGTCCTGTCCGTCAATCAACAACTGTCCTTTTGACGGATCATAGAAACGCATTAATAAATTCATGATTGAACTTTTCCCGCTACCCGTGTGACCGACGAGAGCAATCGTCGCGCCAGGACGAGCATCGATTTGAATCTCACGTAATACGGGATTCCCCGCTTCATAACTGAATTCAACGTCTTTGAAGGTCACCGCTCCTTTAAACCGAGCAACGCGACCTTGTTCGACCGGCTCTCCCTTTTCGTCAAGCAATTGGAACATCCGGTCCGCTGAAACGAGTGCTTGTTGTAGCGGTGACAGCTGATTCATGATTTGGGTGACGGGTTCGAATAAACGGGACACGTAATCGATATACGCATATAAAATCCCGAGCGATAAAAACGATCCGTTCGTCAGACTTTTTCCGCCGACGACCCAAATCAACAAGGCGAGCGTCAAGTTTTTCAAAAAGTAGGATAGGTTATGAGACATCAGGGCATCGAGTCGTAACAACTTTGCCCGCGTCTGATAGTTTTCTTCGTTTTTTTGTTCGAATTCGGCAAGGACTTCCTTCTCGCGTGCATAAGCCTGAATGATCGGCATCGTCTGGATGTTCTCATTCAGTTGACCATTCATGTCGGCAACGAGCGAGCGGACCTTGAAGTTGTTCTTCGTCGCAAGTTTCTGGAACAGCTGAATCCAAAAATAAACGATCGGAATGATGATCAGCGAGACGAGTCCTAAGCGATAATCGAGGAAGAACATCGCGACGAGAATCCCCGCCATCGTGATGATCCCTGAGAAGACTCGGGCGAGCACACCGAGATAAAGATCGCGAATCGTTTCCGTATCGTTCGTGACCCGACTGACAATTTTACCGATCGGTGTCTGATCGAAATAACGGACCGGTAACTGTTGCAGATGCGTAAAGACATCAAGCCGCATCCGTTTAATGATTTTATGGGCAGATCGCTGGAGCAAGATTTGTTGAATCCAGTTCAAACCAGCCGCTGCCAGCAGCAAAAGGACGTAGATCAAGGACAACCAGCCGATTGCTTTTAAGTCTTTTGAATAAAAATCATAGACCTGTCCTTGTGTCAGTTTTTGAATATTATCATACGTGTAGACGTCGTCTCCACGCGTGATCGTCATCGTATTTCCATTGATTTTCCGCTCTCCCCCACTGACGACTTGTTTCGGTACGAAAAAGTAGCCGTTGGTCGTTTGGACGATCGAGACGGATTGAACAATCTGACTTTTCGAGACGTCTTGTGCTTTGGCGAACTGACGGCCGTCATAGATGACCGCACCGTCTGATTTAACCTCGACCCAGTCCTTTTCAATTGCCACGATATGTTCATCGATGATGACTTTCGCAATATACGGACCTGTCAATTCCGCTCCGACTGCCAGTACGAGTAAAAATAATCCTAAAAAGATCGCTTGTTTCTCATGCATCGCATAGCGGATCAACGAACGGATCGTCGTCTTCCGACGTGCCGGATCGAGTTGGTATAATTCTAATTCATTCATGCAGAGGCACCTCCTTACATCTCTTCACTTTGTCGCTCGAATTGTTGAGCGTACCAGCCATTTTGTGCCATCAGGCTGTCATGTGTTCCTCGTTCAGAAATCATTCCATCTTGCAAGACGATGATTTCGTCCGCATGTGCCACTGCCGACAAACGATGGGCAACAATTAATGTCGTGGATTGGTGACGATTCGATCGAATCGAATCAATGATATGTGATTCCGTTTTCGCGTCTACCGCTGATAGTGAATCATCCAGCAACAGCAACTCTGGTTTTTTTAACATCGCCCGCGCGATCGATAGACGTTGCTTTTGTCCGCCTGACAACGTGACGCCACGTTCACCGACCATCGTCTCAAGTCCTTGTTCGAGCGTTTCAATGTCTTTTTCAAAGGATGCGAGACGAATCGCTTCCTGCAATTCTTCTTCTGTCGCTTCACCTGCACCGAACAAGATATTGTCCCGGACGGATTTCGAGAATAGTAAATGTTCTTGTGACACATAACCCGTCCAACCGCGAACCGTCTCTAGCGCAACATCTTCATACGGTATGCCATTGACCGTCAGCATGTCCCGTCCAATCGGATACTCACGTAGGAATTGACGCAAGAACGTCGTTTTACCGGATCCGGTTGGTCCGACGATCCCGATCGTTGTTCCTTGTTCGATCGTCATATTCAAATCTCGTAAGACCGGATGGGCTGTCTCTGGATACGTAAACGTCAAATCGTTCATCTCGATCCGTTCAGGGCGATTGACGTGTTCCCGCGGTGTCGAAGCAATCAACGGTTTGACTCGCATCGTTGCTTCTAAGCGGTCAAGACTTGCTGTTCCACGCTGGATGACGTTGATCAATTCGCCAAAGGCGTACATCGGCCAAATCAGCATCCCGAGATAGATGTTAAAGGCGACCAATTGTCCGAGCGTGATGTCGTTCGTAAAGACGAGATATGTCCCGAACGATAAGCCGATCAAATAACTGAAGCCGACGAGCAGCTTGATGATCGGTTCAAATAAGACATCGATTTTTGCGACGTGCATGTTTTTCTCAAAGACATCCGTCGTGACATCGTCGAAGCGTTTGACATCGACCGGTTCTTGGACGAACGAGCGAATGACACGCAGTCCGGAAATCGACTCGACAACTTGGTCATTCATCGTTCCGAATGAATCCTGGGCAGTGATGAAACGTCCGTGAATTTGACTTCCGAGCTTATTCATCGCGTAGGCGAGAAGTGGCATCGGTAACAAGGCAGCAAGTGTCAGCTTCCAATCGATCGCCACCCCCATGACGACGAGGGTGATTGCCGTCATGTTCAACGAGTCGACGAGCGTCAAGACACCAAATCCGGCTGTCCGCTCGACCGCCTTCAAGTCGTTCGTCGCGAGCGCCATCAAGTCTCCCGTCCGATTCTTTTGGTAGAACGTCGGCGTCAGTTTCAATAAGTGCGTAAAGAAGCGACTCCGAAGTGTCCGTTCTAATAAAAATGCCGTTCCGAATAATTTCGCTAACCACAGATACGTCAAGATGAAGGAAACGATGGAAATGACCGTTAATCCACCGACATACTGTAAGAGTGTCGTTCGGTCCATCGAACCTGAGCGTAAACCGTCGATCACTTTTCCGATCAACCACGGCGGCGTCAAATCGATGAAGCCCGTGATAATCAGTAAGACGACTGCTACGAGATACGATGATTTGTGTTCTTTTAGAAACCAACTCAATTGCCGAAATAAACGCATGAGGGTCCCCCCTTTACTGTGAAATGAAGTACTTTTTCCGAGCACGCAAAAAGGCATACGGATTTCCGGATGCAGTCCGAGAATCAGTATGCCTTGAAATGGGCATGATGCATTCTTGTTCGTCTGCGCGCTCGGGAGACGAATCCCCTTGCTCGCACATGAAATGAATTACTTATACGTGCTCAAGAGTCTCCGTCATATTCAGCTGTTGGATGTGTGTGAAACCAATTGGCTTTTTCATAGGACGGTTCCTCCTTTTCTTAGTCTGTGCGTAGAATAGCACAATTGTCGGATAATTGTCAATTTTTCATCTTGCTTTTATTATTCCGCCTCTTCTTCTTTGATTTGTTCGAGGACTTGAGCTGCCAGACCGTACGGAAATCCCTTTCGGACGAGCGCTTGCTTCACCTTCTGTTCGCGTTCAAACGGTTCGAGTTGCCGGTACTTCGGATAATACTTGCGTGCTTGATAAAGTGCCGCCTGTTCTTCTTCGTCACCTTCTTCAGCTAAAAATACCTCTTCAATGCCCGCTTTAATCAAATCGGACGAGAACCCGCGCTGCATGAGTGTCATCTGTAGCTTTTGCGTCAATTCGCGTACAGAACGCCGTTGAAGCTCTTTTTGCTTTTGCCGCAAAAACTTCAGGACTTTTTCATATTCCTCTTCATCCGTAAACGTCGCGATTGCTTCATCAATTGCTGTCTTTGGGATCTTCAATACTTCTAGATCACGGCGAATCTTTCCTGGTCCTTGTGGTGTCGTTGCTTTTTTCGTCGCCGTATAAGCAAGCGCGAACTGTTGATCATCCAGATAGCGTTGCTCCGTCAATCGATCGATCGCATGTTTAATCGCATGCTCCGGTGTCTCTTTTTCCGTCAAATACGTGACGACCTCACTTGTTGCCCGCATCCGGTATGATAAATGATTCAATGAGAGACGATATGCCTTCTGCTGTTCCTCAGCCGTCAGTACTTCCTTGACGAAGTCGTCATCGAGCTCCTTATCGCGTTGCAGATTGTATTTGATTAAGATATCCACATCTACGGCAAAGGCGTATTCCTCTTTGCCCTCACGCTCGACATAGATGTTGAATCGTTCGCTGTTCTTCTTCTGTGTCGAGATCCGTTTGATCTTCATGTCGTTCCCTCCCCTAACCTGATTCGGTAGTTCTACGATATCATGAACAGGCAGGTCTATGTTTGAGTGAAACCATGGAACGGGAACAAATGGAAAGAAGCCACTTTTACTTATTTCAGGGGGGATGGATTACATGAACATTGCGATTACCGGCGGAACTGGTATGATTGGTCAAGCCTTGACGAAGCGTTTACTAGATCAAGGACATCACATCTTTATCTTAACGCGTCATCCGAAAGCGAATGACGCGCAGGTCACATATATCAAGTGGATGACAGAAGACGCAAAACCGGAACAGCACTTAGAGGGCGTCGATGCATTCATTCATCTGGCTGGCGCTTCGATCAACGACGGACGTTGGACGGATGAACGAAAACGTGTCATTCTCGACAGTCGCGTCAGCACGACGAAGGAGCTCGTTCGAATCGTTGAAGCACTCGATCAAAAGCCGAATGTCGTATTGTCTGCATCTGCGGTTGGCATTTACGGACAAGATCGGCATCAAACATTTTCCGAAGATCAACCCCTTCCACCGACCGCTGACTTCCTAAGTCATGTCTGTGTCGCCTGGGAAGACCTTGCCCGCCCGATTGCTGACGCTGGCATTCGACTTGTCCATCCACGAATCGGTGTCGTCCTAACGAAAGCCGGTGGCGCTTATCCGTTAATGCGCCTGCCCTATGTCTTGTTTGGCGGTGGAACGATGGGCGACGGAAAACAGTGGGTCTCCTGGGTCCACATCGACGATTTAGTCGATTTATTCATATTCGCACTTGAGACCCCGACAGTCGAAGGACCAATGAACATCACTGCTCCGCATCCGGAGACGATGCGGCGTTTCGGACAGACGATCGGAAAAGTCTTACATCGCCCACACTGGCTCCCGGCGCCACGCTTCGCGTTAGAACTCGCACTCGGTGAAAAGAGTACGATTGTACTAGAAGGAGCTCGTGTCGTTCCGAAAAAAGCGCTCGAAAACGGATACAAGTTTCGGTATGCTGAACTAAAGGATGCATTGCGAGCAATCGAGCATTCAAACTAGTACAGGGGTGGACGATACTTGGATATCTTAATTCGAAATGCACATATCTACCCGATTACTTCGGACAGTTTTTATGGGGACATCCGCATTCGTGATGGGAAAATCATTGAAATCGGTGAATTACTGGATCATTTAGAAAACGATCAAGTCATTGAAGCAGAAGGTCACTTTTTATTGCCAGGTTTCATCGATGCCCATACACATCTCGGATTATATGACGAAGGTACCGGAACCGTCGGAAATGATGCGAATGAGACGATTTTCGCGATGACTCCTCATCTACGTGCCATTGATGGCGTTTATCCGCTGGATGAAGGCTTTAAGGAAGCCGTCGAACACGGGATCACGACCGTTCAAGTCATGCCTGGTAGCATGAACATCATCGGTGGCGTCACGAGTGTCATCAAGACGCACGGACGGTTCATCGATGATATGATTCTTCGAAAGTATGCGGGTCTGAAGGTGGCACTCGGTGAAAACCCGAAGCGTGTCCATAGTGCTGGCCGTGCCGGTGAACTCACACGGATGGGCATCATGGGGATGTTGCGCGAAGCCTTTCTTGAAGTTCGGACACAACGAGTTTCCGAAACGTTCGCTCATCAGATGATCAAACGGGTCCTTGATCATAAGATGCCGCTTCGTGTACATGCGCACCGAGCAGATGATATCCTTTCCGCTATTCGCTTCGCGGAAGAGTTTGATCTTGATTTACGTATCGAACATTGTACGGAAGGTCATCTCGTCGCAAAAGAAATGGAGCAATTGCCGATCGAAAAAGTGACAGTTGGACCGACATTCACGCGGAAGTCTAAAATCGAACTGAAGAATAAAACATGGGAAACGTACCGAGTTCTCCATGAACACGGTCTCGAAATCTCCATCACGACCGATCATCCGTACACACCTGTCCAATACTTGAACCTCTGCGCTGGTCTTGCCGCACGAGAAGGTCTACCGGTCGATATCGCCTTACGCGCGATCACGATTCATCCCGCCCGCTCGCTCGGTGTGGACGGTCGTGTCGGATCGATCGAGACCGGAAAAGACGCGGATCTCGTCCTGTGGAGTCACTTTCCACTCGACTATTTAGCGAAGCCTCTCATGACGATGATTGACGGAAAAATCATTTTTGAACACGCTCAACTGAACTTGACTTAACCCCACCCCCGCCAGGTGTTTTTTGCACCTTTCGGGGGTTTTGAACGCTTACGGAAAACATCTTGTTTTTGTATCTTTTTTCACAAAAATTATTTTCTTGCAATTTTAAAAAAAGAAGGTAATATTATCTTATCCGACAACTGAAGAAGGCATACCATGCGCGGTTCAAACGAGTCAGACAGGTAGCTTTCGACAATCATTCTTGCGGTCCTAAAAGGAGGAATGGAAGTATGCTCAAGCAACGGGAGCTGAGCGACTGCGCTGATTTGTTCGAACTGATGCAGCATCAAGACGTATATCCGTACGTCCGCCAAAAAACACGGTACTTTGATGAATTTCTGTTTACTACAAAGCAGGCAATCGAAGAGGAAGAACGTGGTGAAATCGTATCACGTACCATCCTAGATGAATTCGATCAACCGATTGGTACGATTAGTTTACTCGATATCGAAGGACAATATGGGTTTCTCGGTACATGGTTAGGTAAACCGTATCATGGTAAAGGATACAATCATTTAGCGAAAGAAGCCTTCTTCTCTGAGCTGTTCTTCGAGCTTGGATATGAAAGTGTCTTCATGAAAATTCGCAAAAGCAATATTCGGTCACAAAAAGCAGCTGAAAAATTGCCGTATGCGTTCTGCGCGGATGAGTTGCGCCCTGCGCTTCTTGAGCAATTGAATGCCGGCGAGACACAGTTCACGCTATATGAAGTCTCAAAATCTAGTTTCCACATGTACATTCATGGTCGGGAGCTCGAAACACTATACGATCACCAACAACTCGAAGCATGAGAGCCTTGTCTCTCATGCTTTTTTGTGTCCACACATGCGCTTCTAAAGTTTGAAATGGTATGATAAATAAGAAAACTCATCTTTATGGAAGAAACACTTTCTTCTACAGGAAATGGAGCGAAGACTAATGCCAGAATCGTTTAACATTCTCGTAGTAGATGATGAAGCACAAATGCGTGACCTTCTCGTCTCGAATCTTGAAAAAGAACACTACACGACGATGACAGCTTCTAACGGACAAGAAGCGATCCATCTCATTCAACAAAATACATTCCATCTCGTTCTACTCGATGTCATGATGCCGGAAATGGACGGCTTGACAGCATGTATGCGCATCCGTGAATTCTCAAACGTTCCGATCATCATGCTGACGGCACGTTCGGACGAGCTCGATCGTATTCACGGTCTGAAAATCGGAGCTGATGACTATATCACAAAACCATTCAGCCCTCGAGAATTGCTTGCTCGCATCGAAGCGACTCTTCGTCGTTCTCATCGCTTTACAGTTGATCAATCGGCTACCCTGACGCTCGGCATGCTTGAACTCGACACTGAAAGTCGGAGTGTCCACGTCAATGGCAAACCGGTCAGTCTGACGCGTAAGGAATTTGATTTGTTGCATCTGTTCGCTCAAAACAATGATAAGGTCTTTTCTCGCGAACAGTTACTCGATCAAATCTGGGGTGCGGACTATATCGGGAACTTACGGACGGTCGATACACACATCAAAACACTTCGCTTAAAGCTCGGGGAAGCTGGTGGCTCGATTCAAACGGTCTGGGGCATCGGTTATAAATTCGAGGAAGTATGATTAAGCGCTATACGATCCGGCGCCGGATTTGGATCACGATTTGGTTCACAAGCGTTTTTTCCGCCATTTTATTCGTCTTGTTGACGTTCTACCTCTACGATCGATTCTATCTTCAAACGCAGGAAGATATCTTATTGAACCGAGGCGAAAAGCTGATCAACATTTATGAATCTGAAGGATTATCTGGTGCTTTTTACGATGGAATGACTTATACGAATGAGTTGACGGAATCGAAAGTCTTCTTTATCGATTTCCTGAAGAAAAATCCAGCTGGACTGCGCTTTTTGACGAATGCGGATATCGAAGAACTTCGAAACGGTGAAACCATCGTCTCCAGTCGGACCCATCCGATTGAAGGAACGGATATTTTGATGACCGGGTTTCCGATCATCGAAAACAATCGACTGGTTGGTACGCTGATCTTGTACCTGGAACTTGGGCAAATCAGTGAACCATTCCGCCCACTCCGCTTGATGATCTTCTTCATGATCGGACTGATTGTCTTGAATCTCGTCATCTTCGGACGACAAATCATCGATACGATCATCCGTCCGTTGATCGACATGAAGCGCGCCTCGACTGTTTATGCACAAGGTGACTTTGATTACCGGATTCCGATTCAATCGGACGATGAGATCGGAGAACTCGCAGAAACGTTAAACAAGATGGCGGAATCGCTCGGGGAAGTCGACGAGCAGCGGAAAGAGTTCCTCGCGAACGTCAGTCATGAATTGCGAACACCTCTCTCCTACATCCGTGGTTACACAGAGATGATGCAGGATGATTCGCTTGAGGAAGAAAAGCGTGCGCAGTATTACCAAATTATTGAGCGGGAAACGGAACGTCTGCAACGTCTCGTCAATGATCTGCTCGATCTCGCTCAACTCGAGCGCGATTCCTATCCGATGTCGAAGCAACCGCTTGTCTTCAGTCAAGTACTTGAAGATGTCATCTACCGGATGGAACCCATCGCCCAGTCAAAAGGAGTCACGTTCGTGATGAACCTCGATCCAGATCAAATTGTCTTAGGCGATACGGACCGCCTTGAGCAAGTCTTCGGCAATTTACTCGATAACGCCTTACGGTACACACCGCCTGGCAAACAGATTTTCTTATCGACTGAAACGATCGGCGACCGGACGCATTGTCTTATCCAGGACGAAGGGGAAGGCATTCCGGAAGAACATCTTGATCGACTGACAAAACGTTTTTACCGTGTCGATAAATCACGGACGCGGAAAGATGGTGGCACTGGTCTCGGTCTTGCGATCACGAAACACATCATCGATCGTCATGATGGGACGATCCGGTTCGACTCCGTTCTTGGAGAAGGAACGACTGTCCACATCGAGTTACCGCTTCTTCCGGATGAAGAGGATGGATTCGAATGATGGAACAACATGTCATCCAAACCTTTGAACTCTTCGGACCGTTCGCTCCATTCGTTAGTGTCTTGGTCGGCGTCGTCGTCAGTGTACTTGGTGTCCTACCGAGTACGTTCGTCACCGCTGCGAATCTCGTCTATTTCGGATTATGGATGGGCACATTGCTCTCTTTCATCGGTGAAGTCTTAGGTGCGGTTTGTGCGTTCCTACTTTACCGAAAAGGACTGCGGTATGCCCTTCGTCGCCCACTTCCCGATCGATTCGCTCGTTTACAACAAAAACTGCAAGCACAACGAGGACGTGAAGCGTTTTGGACAATCATCTTGTTGCGGCTGTTACCGTTCGTCCCGTCTGGCATCGTCAACATCGTCAGTGCTGCTAGTGGTATTTCCATCCTACTTTTCCTGACTGCGAGTACGATCGGAAAAATTCCAGCCATGTTAATCGAAGTGTTCGCCGTCCATCAGTTCATGCAATCCTCATCCATCATCCAATGGTCGATTGCAGGCGTGGCACTCGTTGGTTATCTGGCCTATCGTATTCAACAAAAACGAGCATCATCGATATAAAACTACAGGTTTTCTGAAAGGAAGTATCGTTCATGGAGTTAAGACGTTTTGGAACATCCGACCTACTCGTATCCCCGCTTGGGTTCGGAGCTGGTCACATCGGCGCAGAACAGATGACGGATCGCGAAGCAGTTTATTTACTCGAACAAGCACGTGATCTCGGCATCAATCTGATCGATACAGCACGCGGCTATGGCTTATCGGAGCAACGCGTCGGGCAATTTCTAAAGAATCGTCGCCACGACGTCATTCTGTCGACGAAAGTCGGCTACGATGTTCTCGGTACGCAGGACTGGACCTTTGAAGCGGTTCATGGTGGCATCGATCAAGCCTTACAGACGATGCAAACGGATCATCTCGACATCGTACACCTCCATTCTTGTAGTCGAGAAATTCTCGCCCAGGGAGATGTCATCGAAGCGCTTGAACAAGCAAAACAAGCTGGAAAAGTCCGCGTCATCGCTTATTCCGGTGATCGGGAAGACTTAACATATGCTATCGAAACGAATCGCTTCGACAGTTTCCAAACGTCATTCAATCTATTTGATCAACGTGTCGATGAAGTCCTGCCCACCCTTCTAGATCACGGTGTCATCGCCAAGCGTCCAATCGGTAACGCCCCGTGGCGCTTCGCAGAGCGTCCGGTCGGACAGTACGTCGAACCCTACTGGGAACGTGCGCAACAACTCGCTTATCCACTCGAGGAATCCAGTTGGCTTGAAACTGCCCTTCGTTTCACGGTCTTTGAGCCAGGGATCACGACAGCCATCATCGGTACGTCTCGACCAGAACACCTCGCGTTGAATCAGCAACTGATCGAGCGCGGTCCACTTCCTGCTGATCGTGTTGCTCGGTTGAAGGAACGCTTCGCTGAGTGTGACGCGACGTTCGGTTATCTTTCGCAAACATGATAAAAAGCCCGTATGTCCACTCGTTCAAAGAGTGCATACGGGCTTGTTACTTAGAACTTTTTCTTTTTCTTTTTTTCGAGCACGACGATTGCTTCGACGTGCGCTGTTTGTGGGAACATATCGTACGGTTGAATGTACGATACCTTGTATCCCGCTTTCATCAAGTGATCGCAATCGCGCGCAAGCGTCTGCGGGTTACACGAGACATAGATGATTTTTTTCGCTTTAGACGAGATCATCGCGTTCAACAATTGTGTATCGCAACCTGAGCGTGGTGGGTCGACGATGAAGACATCCGGAATCCAGCCTTCCTTGACCCAACGCGGAATCCAGGCTTCTGCCTTACCGACGACGTAGTGGGCATGGTCGAATCCGTATTGCTTCATGTGCGCATTGGCATCTTCGACAGCTTCTTCAATGATTTCCATGCCGCGGACTTCTTTTGCTCCTTTAGCGATCCAAAGTCCGATTGAACCAACACCTGCGTAGGCATCAACGACACGTTCTTCGCCTGTCAAAGCAGCAGCACGCGCAATTTCTTCATACATCCGCTCTGCTTGTTCCGGATTCAATTGGAAGAAGGCACGCGGAGACAATTGATACGTGAATTCCCCCATCTCTTCCTCGATCCGTTCAACGCCACGCAAGACTTCCGTCTCTTCTCCGAAGACACGTGATGTCAACTTATCATTGATGTTCAGTGCAACCGAGACGACACCTGGAATGTCCATGATATCGCGCGATAAGCCCTCTAGATCACGGAAGCCGTCTTTAAAGGCAACGAGCACGACTTGAATTTCGCCCGTTTTGATTCCTGTCCGGACGACGATATGGCGCATGACACCGTCTTGTTTTGATGCATGGTAAACGGGTACTTTATAGTCATTGAGTAATTTCGTAACAGCTTGGTTGACGCGAAGCGTATCCTTATTTTGGACGACACAATCATCGATTGCGACCAAACGATTCGAATTCGCAGAATAGAGACCGCTAACGATTTCATTGCCTTGTTTCCCGACGACGAATTGCGACTTGTTGCGGTATCCCCACTCCTTCGAACCGATCGTCGGGCGGATATCGGCTTTTTCGACATTCAACTTCGTTGATTTCAAGAAAGCGTTGCGAAGCATTTCTTCCTTATAACGCAATTGTCCATCGTAACTCATGTGTTGTAATTGACAGCCGCCACAGACACTATAGACCGGACAAAGTGGAGTAACACGGTCTGGTGAACGATCGTCACGCTTTAAGATTTTTGCATTCGCATAGTTCGCATGAATTTCCGTGATCTCGATCTGTGCCGTCTCACCGACGAGTAGACCTGGGATGAAGACGATTTGTCGTTCAAGTGTTGCGATCCCTTCACCGTTGATTCCCATTCGTAGACAAGTGACCGAACGGACCTCACCCGTCTGTAATTTGATTTTTGTTGCCATTGATTTCATCCTTTCTCTTTACGCAAATGAAAAAGCGGTCTCAATCTACCGCTTTTTTCGTTTCTTCTTGTTCTTTCATATCCTTTGCATATCGAACGACCTTCGCCTTGAGTTGATCTAGTGATACGATCAGTCGTTCCAAATCTTCGATATCTGATGATTCATCGAGTGAATCGATTGTATGACAGAGAAGCTGCATTCTTGATTTTAGCACATTCATTTGACCAAGTTTATCAGTTCTTGCTTTTCCCATTATTCAGACTTCCTTTCTTCCGCTGGATTCCGACGTTATTTTAGCATACGATACGAAGTGGAGCACTAAAAAGGAGGAGTATCTATGTCACATTCATCACCCATCACGATTGCGAACGATCCGTGGGAAGCTTATCGCGACATTGAACAATACGGCACGGTCCGTTTGACGAACATTGAAGTCACGACAACAAAACTGTGTAACATGCGCTGCGAACATTGCGCCGTCGGTTACATGTTATCCAGTAGCGAGTCACCCGAGATCCCAGTCGAGCTACTTATTCAACGTCTGGATGAAATCGAACATCTGCGTGCCTTCTCAATCACCGGCGGCGAACCGATGCTTTCAATGAAGTCCATCAAGGAGTACGTTGTCCCTTTACTTAAGTATGCCCACGAACGTGGTGCTAAAACCCAAATCAACTCAAATTTAACACTTCCGTTATCTCGCTACGAATTAATCATTCCTTATTTAGATGTCTTGCACATCTCACATAACTGGGGAACAGCTGATGATTTCATCGATGGTGGCTTTGCGATGATGGAACGAAAACCGTCACGTGAAGCACGGACGAAGCTTTTCGAGACGATGAAAGAGAATGCCCGTGTTCTAAATGCACGTGGTGTCATCGTTTCTGCAGAGACGATGATCAATAAACGGACATTACCACACCTTGAAGCGATTCATAAGGAAATCGTCGACATGGGCTGTGTCCGCCACGAGGTGCATCCGATGTACCCCGCTGACTTCGCGTCGATGATCGAAGCAGCTAGCTTGCCCGAAATTCGCGACGGGATCCATCGTTTGCTCGACGTCCGGGATCCGAACGTCTGGATGTTATTCGGAACACTCCCCTTCTATGCTTGTTCGATGGAAGAGGCGGATTTAGAACTTCATCGTCGATTGCGTCAAGAGAAAAACGTCTCTGTTCGCAATGACCCTGATGGACGTTCCCGTCTCAACGTCAACATCTTTGATGGCGAGATCATCGTAACGGATTTCGGTGACGAACTTGCTTCGCTCGGTACGATTCATGAGACATCCTTCAATGATGCTTATGCCGAGTGGCAAGAGACAGAACTGAATAAAAGCTTGTCATGTCACTGCCCTGCGGTGCAATGCCTTGGACCGAACGCGCTTGTGAAAAACGCATATTACCCTGAGATTGATTTCACAAAACAGTCCAGCCGGCTTTAAAACTAAAAAAAGGTTTTGAACGATGGCATCCCGGGAAAAATGTCACAAAGTAGACACATTCTGTTTTTCTAAAAGGGGTGACCGGGATGGAATGGCTCGTAGGTATTGTCGCAATCATCGGTACGTTCAGTATGGTCTTGTTCGTCATGATGGTTGGTATTCGCGCTTCACACAGCATCGAACATGATGAAGTATTCGACCAGACAGACTGGGACGAACATCTTCTGCATATGCCGCGTCCGACACGTTTTGAACAAGAAAATAAATGAAGCACGCCCCGGTCTCCCGTTTCAGAGACCGGGGCGTGTTATGCTAAAAGAAAAAAGAAAGGTCGTCGTTACTTGTGTCACGTCGTTTTGCTCTTATCTTATCGATCGTCTTCATTTCCGGATTCACGCAAGGTCTGCTGATTCCACTGTTATCTATTTTACTTGAACGCCAAGGAACCCCCGCTTTCATCAACGGTCTCAGCGCTGCCGTTCTCTATATCGGTGTCATCGTCGCCGCCCCTCTCATGGAAGGTCCACTACGACGACGTGGTTATATTCCGGTCATCTCGTTTGGACTCGCTCTTGTTGCAGTGGCGGTTTTCTTATTTCCACTCCTTCCAAGCGTCATTGCTTGGATGATTTTACGGTTCCTCGTCGGATTTGGTGATCAGACGTTACACTATGGATCACAGGTTTGGGTGACGTCCATTACCCCAAATGAACGGTTAGGACGAACGATGTCACTATACGGGATGGCATTCGGTCTCGGTTTTGCTCTTGGTCCTCTTGCAGCACCTCTCGTCGATGTCATCAACTGGCTACCGTTCGTGTTGACTGGTACATTAACGGTCATCGTCCTGATCTTGTTATCGCGTATGCCGAACGAAAAACCATCGTCTGTCATGCCGGAGGAATTGCAAAGCGCTGCCTCACGGTATAAACTTGTCCTATCGACCGCGTGGTTCACATTACTCCCTGGCTTTACATATGGTTTTCTCGAAGCCACACTGAATGCCAGTTTTCCCGTTTTTGCGACACGTAACGGGTACGGTCTATCTGAGACGAGTACCTTGATCACGACATTCGTCGTCAGCTCGTTGATCATGCAACTTCCACTTGGACGACTTGCTGATCACTTCGGAAAACGTCGGACGTTAGTAACCGTTCTTTCAATTGGCTCTGTCGCTTTCCTGATTGCTTGCTTCGTCTTCGAACGTTACGGCTGGTTGTTTGCGATTTTTGCTGTCAGCGGGATGGCACTTGGCTCGACGTACTCGCTTGGTGTCGCCTATATGACGGAACAGTTACCGCGACACCTTCTTCCGACGGGCAACTTGCTTGCAGGGATTGCCTTTAGTCTTGGTTCGATCCTTGGACCGATTGCTGGCAGCTTGTTCGTTCTGCTTCCAGCTATGCTTTATTTCAGTCTATTCGTTCTGGTCCTAGCGACACTTGCGTTTCTCTTACGATACGCGAAACGTCACGAATCATCCCGGATATAAAACAAAGGATCTTGCGCTAATCATGCGCAAGATCCTTTGTTTTATTTCACGATTCCTTCTTGCCGAAAACTCCGCCAGAGCTTATCGTCGATCGCATACGGCTGTTCTTTTGCACGCTTCAGCTCTTCTGTCTCGAGCAGCACGACGACCTCTCGACCGTTGATTGACCACACTGAATCGTAACCTCTCTCCGCCTCGATGATTTCCACATCCACATCTCCATGGGTTTCCTTCAACTGCTGACTGACGCACGTTACGACGAACCGGGCAAACTCATCACGTGGACGACGAGCGGCAATGATCTTTCGAACGATCTCATTCCGTTCCATTCGTTTTCATCTCCTTCCGTTTTATAGTCGCACTAGCCTTTCAGACAAGGCCGAATCGGTCTTCACTTGACCGTACAGAAAAAAGCCGAACAGGTCGGCTTAAGCAACGAACGATTGGGAGTTACTTTGATTGAAACTATTTTTGCATGATTCTGAATCTTCGTCAACCTCGCTTTTGAAACCAAACAGGAAGGTACGTCGATACTAAAATACCACTGACGACGAAGAGTAATCCGAGCAACGCTTGCGGTGGAATCGTCTCGCCCAAAATCAAGGCAGATAAACTGACACCATAAATCGGTACGAAGAACATGAACAATGACACTTTACTGACCGGATTATATTTCATCAGTAAGTTCCAAAGCGTAAATCCAGTTGCTGATAAGAAGGCAAGATACACGAGCATCCAAGCACTTGTCGTTGAAAAAGTGAACGGTGCGACGTGACCATCGAGAATGACTCCTGCGATGAAGAGACCGATTGATCCAATGACCATCGCCCATCCAGTCATCGGTGCCACAGGATAATGTGCCGAGTATTCTTTCGCGATTAAATTACCGAACGCTCCGGAAACCATTGCTGCAATCAACAATCCTTCCCCTACTCCAAACGAGACACCTTGCCCCCCTTGCGGCCAGTTGGCCAAGATAACACCTGTGAATCCAAGGAATAAGGCGAGTCCTTTAAACCGATTCAGTCGATCGTCTTCATATCGAAAATGAGCCAGCAACATCTGGAAGAACGAAGTCGATCCCGCAATGATTGATCCTTGTACGCCGGTTGATAACGACAAACCGATATAAAAGAAGACATACTGCAAGAACGTCAAAAAGAAGCCAAGACGACTATAGGCATAGGTCCGCTCCTTCAGCGTAATCGTCTGTTTGAAGACGAGGACACTGACGACAAGTAACAGCACACCTGCCAAAAAGAAACGATAGCTTGCGAACAGCAGTTGCTCTCCGTATTCCGAAGACGTGATCTGTAATAAGTCATAACTTTTTTTAATGAAGGGAAACGCACTTCCCCACAAAAAAGTCGTCAATAACGCAAAGACGACGAGTCCAATCCGATGGGTTAAAATTTTTTGCATCTTTCTAGTTCCTTTCCTGTTCCTTTTCACTGAAGCATGGTATAGTAATTCTACAGATAATAATAATTATAATCTAGAGACAATGAAACTCATTATCAATCAGTTAAACTCATTGATATATCACATTCTCATTCTCTTTCTATAATGATTTCATTTCTCATTTACATTTCGAAAGGAGTTTTAATATGACGACTTCCACTACTACCGATGTTCAACAGCGTTCCGTATTCCGTCATGCTTGGGATGAGCATCACGAATTGATTCTAGCATTGTTTAGCGGAATATTGATTTTAGTTGCTTACGGACTTGAAAAATTCAATGCGGCGTCTGCCGTTTATGTCACATTGTACTTATCCGCATATGTGATCGGAGGATATGCAAAAGCGAAGGAAGGATTGACGGAGACGTATCAAGAAAAAACGTTGAATGTCGAACTGCTGATGATTTTAGCAGCGATCGGTGCTGCTGCCATCGGCTACTGGATGGAAGGTGCGATCCTCATTTTCATCTTCGCGTTATCCGGTGCCCTTGAAACATATACGATGAATAAGAACGAACGTGCCTTACAAAGTTTAATGTCTTTACAACCTGAGGAAGCAACACGTCTGAATGCAAACGGACAACTCGAAGTCGTTGGAATCGAACAATTAGCGATTGGTAACCTTGTCTATGTTCGTCCGGGGGAACGAATTCCGGTCGATGGTGTCATCGTTCGTGGTCAAGCAGCGATCGAAGAAGCATCGATTACAGGTGAATCGATTCCGGTTGAAAAACAAACGGGCGATACCGTCTACAACTCAACTGTCAACATGAATGGGGTCTTGACGATTGAGATGACGAAAGCTGCTGACGAATCGTTGTTCCAAAAGATCATTCATATGGTCCAAAATGCACAAAGTGAGCAATCACCATCTGCTCAGTTCATCGAACGCTTTGAAAGCCGTTATGTCAAAATCGTCCTCCTCGTTGTCGCACTCATGATGGTCCTCCCTCATTACGTCGTCGGTTGGACGTTTGAGACAAGTATTTACCGCGCGATGATTCTTCTCGTCGTCGCCTCACCTTGTGCTCTTGTTGCATCGATTACGCCTGCTGCCTTATCTGCAATTGCCGCATCTGCGAAAAATGGCGTTCTCTTTAAAGGAGGCGCACACATCGAGACACTCGGACAAGTCGACACGATCGTCTTCGATAAAACGGGTACACTGACAACAGGGAAACCCGTCGTCACTGAAAGTCATTATGCGGAAGGCATGGACGTTCGAACAGTTCAGCAAGCAGTTGCTTCCATCGAAGCACAGTCGAACCATCCGCTCGCACAAGCGATCGTCAATCACTTAAAAACCGATGTCCGCGAACCATCAACGTTTAAAGATGTAACAGGATACGGAATTGAAGCAACCGTCGATGGCATCACCTATCGTATCGGTAAACGGGCATTCCACGATGGTTTAGACGATCCATTCGTCGCGATGGAACAGTCACTGAAAGAACAAGGGCATACGATCGTTTATGTCAGTAATGGAGCACAGATTGTAGCGCTTTATGCGTTACGTGATACGATTCGCCCAGAGGCTAAAACAGCGATTGCTGCCTTAAATGATCTCGGCATCGCAACGATCATGTTAACAGGTGATAATCCAGTCACGGCAGCTGCCATCTCACGTGAAGCAGGATTAACGGATTTCGTTGCTGAATGTCTACCGGAAGATAAGGTCCGCTATATCAAGCAATACCAAACAGAAGGTCGGACCGTCGCGATGGTGGGTGACGGCATTAACGATGCCCCTGCCCTTGCACTAGCACATGTCGGTATCGCAATGGGTGAAGGAACAGATGCCGCGCTCGAGACCGCTGACGTCGTCTTGATGAAAAATGATTTAGGTCGCCTTGCCTATGCCGTGCATAAAGCGCGGAAGATGAACCGGATCGTCAAACAAAACATCACGCTAGCGATCGGTGTCATTCTCCTATTGATCGCATCGAATTTGTCCCAGTTCCTAATCATGCCATTCGCTGTCGTCGGACATGAAGGATCAACGATTCTTGTCATCCTGAACGGTTTACGCCTTCTTCAACAGGATGCTTTACCAAGTCTTCCACAGCGTTCATCTGAGAAACGATTAGCTGCTTAACACGAAAAAACGTCTGATTGCCGCAAGGCAGTCAGACGTTTTTTCGTATCTTCATCCGAACGTATTCGTCGGAATCGCATCAAGTTCCGCTTGTTCCTTCAAGCGCTTTTCTTCCATCTTTTTTGGATCCGCTTTTTTCATGAACCGTTCCCATGATGCGTTCAATTCAGAACCGAGCAAGATGATCAGCCCTGTGAAGTAGAGCCATAATAACAAGATGACGACACTACCGAGCGAACCGTAGGTCTGATTGTAGTTCGAGAAGTTCGAGACGTAAAATCCGAATCCAACCGATAATAATTGCCAGACGATGACACCAAAGACGGCTCCTGGAATTGCCTCTTTAAATGTAATCGGGCGCTTTGGTGCGACGCGGTAAAAAATCGACAGGATACCAATCAATAGAATCGTCGATACGACATATCGTAAGACCGTCAGTAGGATTTTTTGCCCCATATCGATCGGCAACACGAAGTTGGCAAGATACGTAATGATCGGACCACCGAGCACATTCAAGACGATCAGCAACAACATCCCGACTCCGAGCACGATCGTGAGTAACAAGGCAATCCCACGCGCTGCGACAAAACCACGGGGAGAGAAGTCACCATAGGCATGGTTTGCTGTCGTGATCAAACGATCGACTCCTTTGGAAGCGGACCAGACAGCAAGAATCGCACCGATCGATAACAGACCACCCTGCGGTTCTTTGATGGCTTGGAAAATTGTATCCGTGAACGTATTAACGGCTCCGCCTGGCGCTAGGTCCCGAATTTGTGACTCGAGTGTCTGACGATCGATATCAAAGAATGATAAGACCGAAATGACGAAAATGATTCCTGGGAAAATGGATAAAAACCAGTAATAGGCGAGTGTCCCTGCATAATCCGTGATATTATGATCGGACATTCGCTGCTTTAAGTTCAGGGCAAGCCCTTTTGGATCGCGTGAATGCGCCATCGTCATCTCTCCTTCATGAAAAAGAGGCAGTCGAAGACCACCTCATTGTTTTAATATACTTTTCCCATTTTATTTCAACTAAAACCTCATTCGTTTTCAGAAAGGATTAATTCATAGAATGGTTCTGTCATTTCTGCCAGTTGTTTGGCAAGTGACGGTGGACGAATTGGCAACGAAGGTAGCTCCGAACGCTTGATCCAGACCGGTGTATAACCCGATCCTTCCTCTTCGAATTCTTCACCCGTACCCGTGCCAAACTGACCACCAATTGTTTTCGCCCAAAAATAAGGATTATCGAATCCATTAAAACGGACGATGGCGGCAATACCGGTCAACTCCACGTCGATGCCAAGTTCTTCATGTGCTTCGCGAATCGCTGTTTCTTCTAACGATTCTCCGTCATCTTTCCCACCGCCTGGAAAGACATAATACGTTTCGTTCGGTTTATCCCGTCGGATCAACGCAATTTCATCCTGTTCGTTTCGTAAAATGATTGCACTTCGTTGAATCGGCATGACGCCACCTCCCTTTTATCATTTCTACTTATTGAAGAGCATCTAGCATTTCAGGAACGAGTCCATTCTCTGTTGAAGCGATGACTTCTGCTGCGACCTTCATACCAAGCTTCAAAGCCTCTTCTGCTGACTTTTCCTGTGTCAATTCGGACAAGACTGCGGAGAAGAAGGAATCGCCTGCTCCCGTTGAGTCGACAACCTTCACTTTTTTCGTTCCGACGTGACCTGATGTCGCCGTACGACGATCAACGTAGACCGCCCCCAGTTCACTCATCGTCACGACCGTAAACGGAGCGCCCTTTTTCGCTAGCTCATTTGCTACATGAATCGCATCTTCGACCGTCACGATCGATAGATCAGACAGAATTTCAGCCTCTTCTCGGCTACAAATGAATCCAGTGAACCCTTGTAGCAGATGACGATTTCGTTCGATGACGCTCAAGTGACCACAAACACCAAACAATGGCAACTCCATCTTACGACATAAATGAATCAAACGTTCTAAGACCGTGACGGACAAATCCAAATCGATTGCAACGGCATCGACTCCATCGAGTGCATAGATCGATTGACGTAAAATCGCCTCTTCGAGCAACTTGGCATCCGGTTGTTTCGAGATCGATGTTTGCAAGTCACCCTCGTTATCCATGACAGCTAGCCACATACCCATTCCATGATCTTCTAACATTTCGACGTGATCCACATTCGCACCGTAGGATTTCAGCTCATCGAGCACTCCCACGCCAATCTGATCATTCGTAACCGTCGAGATAAAGCGAACTTCATTCCCGAGGACGGCTAGATTTTGTGCTACGTTGCGTCCTGTTCCTCCATTTGAAAACGTGATGTCTCCTACGTTTTTCGCATCCTTATGCAAAGGAGCGAACGAAGTTCCTTTTATGTCGACGAATACTTTTCCGATTACCGCGATTTTATTCATTTCAGTTCCACCTCTAACCATATTTCCTGATTTCCGACCTTGTTTGATCTTTCAGGCACATTGCTTCAATTATAGTAAAATTTTAAATCAGTGACAACCGAAGTACTTTTTTTCTACCTGTTCCCTATCTTCTCGTAAAAAAAGTAGCAAGCGAATCGCCTGCTACTTTAAATTAAGATTAGATATTCGCGATCACGAGACTGATTGCGAGTAAAAGTCCGAAAATCGTATTCACTTTACCAGTCTGTGCCATACCAGGCATCAGTTTTTCCGGTGGCAAGTCTTCCCAGAAGAGACGGACCGCTTTGATCATGAGTGGAATACTTAACAACGCAAGTAACGCAAACCATGAGACTTCGAATGCGAGTACAGCAATAATGAGAGACAGGACAGCTGCCGCAAAAAATCCGATCAAGACGTAAACAGCACGGCGATGTCCGACGAGACAGGCAATCGTTTTTCGTCCGTTGACCTTATCATTATCCAAGTCCCGAATGTTATTCGCAAGCAGGATCGAGCCGATCAAGATGGCGACTGGTACCGAAATCGCAACGGCTTCTGTCGGAACATAACCAATTTGCAAGTACGCAGAAATCGCGATGATGATATACCCCATGAAAAAGCCTGCAACGACCTCTCCAAACGGTGTATAGGCGATTGGCAGCGGTCCCCCTGTATAGATATATCCGACGAACATCGAGATGAGTCCGACGACAAGCAACCACCACGACGTCTCGATACACAGATACACACCAAGTAATGCCGAGATGCCATACAACGTAAGTGCGAACGCTAGGATCGTTCCCGGCTTGAATCCATCACGCACGATCGATCCACCGATTCCGACCGATTCCTCCGTATCTAAACCCCGTTTGTAATCGTAGTATTCATTGAACAGATTCGTTGCGATTTGAATCAGCATCGACGCGATCAACATCGCCACGAACAAATCCAAGCGTATCGATTCCACGCGTGGTGCGACAACTGCCGTACCGACGACGACCGGAACAAAACTTGCTGTTAACGTATGCGGTCGTGTCATTCGCCAATAGACAGCGATTGATTTATTCATATAATAACCCCTTTCCTGTCTAAGTGTATCGGGTTTCGTTTTTTGCTGTCAATGTTCAATCAGAGATAGCTTATTCCTTCTTTTTTGTCCGCAAAAAGTTTACACTTAGATTAAGTGAAACATATCACAGTATCTATAGACTAGGGGGCAATGAGCGGTATGGCTTACGCTCAACAAGAGCTAAAACAGTGTATCGAACAGGCCGTCAGTCAGGCGAACGCCTCACAACGACCTATACTCGCTTCGTATTCATGGGAAATCGAAGCAACTGACATGCGTTCCCTCGAACAGGGTATCGAGGAACGATTTTATTTCGCGACACCTGATCGCTCGATGCGGGCCATCGGGTTTGGCATCGTACAACAACTTCAGGCTTCAGGAACGGATCGTTTTTTACGGATTCAATCGCAATGGGCAAACTTGAATCGCGATCATGTCGGTCATGATTTATTTGCGTTCAGCGGATTTTCGTTTACCGAGCTCAAACAACCGGATTATCGTTGGTCTTCCTTCGGAGACGCTTCGATGACGATTCCGAAGTTTTTATTTCTAGAACAAGATGGCAAGACACGTGTGACGATTTTTGCTCGCGTCGAGCCTATGGATCAAGTCGATTCGATTTTAAATGAACTCGCACTCGATTTCGCCAAAGTCAATCAACCGCATGCATCGACTTCGACAGGCGTCACACGCTTACGACTATCGCGGGACGGAAATGAAGCCTTTGAAGCTTCGTTCCATCAAGCGATGCACTACTTGGAGACGACACTTGAAAAAATCGTCCTGGCGCGCGAAGTCGTCTATGAGCTGGATCGTCCGCTCGACGTAGCCGCTGTCGTCGCTGAACTCGAAGATACGCAACCCGGCAGCTACGTCTTCTGTTTCCAACCGAATCCAGAAGAAGCCTTCATCGGCGCTACACCGGAACGACTCGTCTTAAAACGTGGACGTCGTCTTGAAACAGCAGCCGTCGCTGGTTCTGCACCACGCCACGCGACGGATGAGATGGACGAAGCACTCGGTCAATCGTTATTACAAGATCAAAAGAACCGGGTGGAGCACGGAATCGTCGCGGATTCGATCGAACGAACATTATCTGTCTTTTCAGAGGAACTGGATTGTCCGGATACACCGATTCTCTTGAAGAATCGCCATATCCAACATCTTTATACACCGATCACAGCTCATTTAAAAGAAGATGTGACGTTATTCCAATTAATCGAAAAACTGCATCCGACACCTGCGCTTGGGGGCGAACCAAAGCAGTTAGCAGTCGATGCCATCCAAGAAATCGAGACGTTCGAACGAGGATGGTACGGTTCACCTGTTGGTTGGATGAACGGACAGGATGACGGGGAATTCATCGTTGCTATTCGATCTGGATTATTTACAGAACGGGCGGTCATTCTTTATGCCGGTTGTGGTCTCGTCGAAGGCTCTCATCTCGATAGTGAACTGGCAGAGACGGAAACTAAACTATCACCGATGGTCCAAGCACTTGGACACGTCGGTTCGATTGAAAAGGATGATATTTATGTTGACTAAGTGGATGCATACGTTAATTGATACGCTCGTCGCTTCTGGTGTCCGGGACTTCGTCATCAGTCCCGGTTCCCGTTCGACACCACTTGCCATTGCTGCTTTTCTGCATCCTTCTAGCCGTACCCACGTCCTTGTTGACGAACGGTCGGCTAGTTTTTTTGCTTTAGGTCTAACACGGACGGAAGAACGCGTTCGTCCCGTTGCATTGATTTGTACGAGCGGTACCGCTGCGACGAACTATTATTCAGCAGTGACCGAAGCGAACATCTTTGAACTTCCGTTGATCGTCTTGACCGCCGATCGACCACACGAATTACGGAATGTCGGTGCGCCACAAGCCATTGATCAGGTCGGCCTGTACGGAAAGCAGGTTCGGCATGCGTTTGATCTTCCTTTAGCAGAAGAGGCAAGCCTTCCTTACGTCGCTCATGTCGCACAACGTGCAACCCTACTCTCCCTGACGGAACCAGCAGGACCGGTTCAAATCAATGTTCCGTTACGTGAACCCCTCGTACCGGAAGTAGATCTCTTACGGACAGGGCGCCCGGTCGGTGTTTTACCTGAACCAACACCGGGAGTAAACAGCGCTTTAGCGACCGTGCTTCAAGAAGAACGTCTTCTGTTTGTACTTGGGCCACAACTCACTGCGGCGGACAGTCAGATTGTCATTTCGTATGCGAAACAAGCAGGGATTCCGGTGTTAGCGGATCCACTCAGTCAAGGAAGACAATCGCATGATGCTCACGTTTTTGCCTATTACGATACATGGCTCAAACATCCAGCTACCGCTCAGCACGTCAGACCAGATCGAATCATTCGTTTTGGTGCCATGCCGACGTCAAAACCTTATCTGCTTTGGTCTCGGGATATTCCGACGACGGTCGTCGGTCATCCAGGAAACTGGCGCGACCCGCAACTTCATTCTGATTTCATAATTGGTCACGCGCGACAACTCGCGCATCATGAATCTGTTCCGCACGACCCTGCATATCTGACACTGTTGCAACAGGCGGAGCGATGCGTCGTCGGTGCTTTTGCGACGATCGATCAAGAAAAGATGACGGAATATAACGTCGTCCGTGCATTGGCGACGTTACAGGACGGAAGTCTCTTCGTTTCGAACAGCATGCCAATCCGGGATGTCGATACGTTCCTACCGACAGGAACACCGCTTCGTCTACTCGCGAACCGAGGAGCGAACGGGATTGACGGGATTCTCTCCAGTGCGCTAGGAGCAACGTTTGATGCCAAGCATCGCTACTTACTCGTCGGTGACTTGGCGTTCATTCATGATATCAACGGTCTGATGACAGCACGGACGCTTCCGCTAACGATCATTCTCGTCAACAATGCGGGTGGCGGCATCTTTAGCTTTTTACCGCAACAACAACTTGAGCAAGAAGTCTTCGAACCACTCTTCGGCACACCGCAGCATCTCGACTTCGCTTCTCTCGCCTCCGGCTACGGCGTAACTTATCAGGCTATCGATTCGATCGCCGCGTTACGTCAAGCACTTGCGGAAGAGACGAACGTCACTCGGATTCTTGAAGTCAAGACAACACGAACAGAGAACGTACAGATGCACCGTTCGATCTGGGACGTAACGAATCAAGCGCTAGCCGAGGTGTTCCAATGATTTTGCGTGGGCATACGTATCATGTGCAAATCGAGGGATCGGGTCCACCGCTCCTATTGCTTCATGGTTTTACAGGCTCCCTCTCGACGTGGAACCTACTAAGTGAGCATTTATCGACCCACTTCACCGTCTACCGTCTGGATTTGATGGGACATGGAAAAACGACACCGGCATCTGAGCAACGAATGCGTTTGACGCAACAGGTCAAGGATCTCGAGGCACTGCTCGCTACGCGATCCGAGCCATGGATCGTCCTTGGATATTCGATGGGTGGACGAATTGCTTTAATGCTGAGCGTCGTCTCTGAGCAAATCGCTCGGACGATTGCTGTTAGTACGACACCCGGTATCCAGACGGCAAGCGAGCGAAAAGTACGTCGTGCATCCGATCGAAAGTTAGCGGAGCGACTTGAAAAAGACGGACTCAAAGCTTTCATCGATTACTGGGAGACACTTGGACTATTTAAACCCCAAGCCCTTCTCAAAGAACAGCAACGCACGCAACTGCGTCAGGAGCGCATGTCCCAAACGGTTGAAGGTCTGAGTGCTTCTTTACGTGCACAAGGTACAGGGAGCATGCCATCCCTTTGGTCATGCCTTCCGAAAGAGATTGATTGGATCGTCGGGGCAGAGGATAAAAAATTCCGTGCCATCGCTTCACGCGCGGCATCACCTGAAAAAATTCACGTGATTTTGCACGCTTCGCACGCCCCACATATCGACCAACCGCAAAAGTTTGTTACAATGGTAAAGAATCTACTTATTCATCACTAACATATTGGGGGAATTCAAATGAAATATGCTCCGGAATGGGTATCAGCCCGCAGCTATGAAGACATCAAATATGAACAATGGAACGGGATCGCAAAAATCACGATCAACCGTCCTGAAGTTCGCAATGCGTTCCGACCACACACGGTCCACGAACTCATCGACGCATTTTCACGTGCACGTGACGATCAAAATGTCGGCGTCATCATCTTAACAGGTGAAGGCGATCTCGCATTCTGTTCTGGTGGAGACCAAAAGGTACGCGGACATGGTGGATATGTCGGTGACGACGAAATTCCACGCTTGAACGTCCTTGATCTTCAACGTTTGATTCGTGTCATCCCAAAACCAGTCATCGCTATGGTCGCAGGTTATGCGATTGGCGGCGGACACGTCCTTCACCTCGTATGTGACTTGACGATTGCTGCAGACAACGCCCGCTTCGGACAAACTGGTCCAAAAGTTGGTTCATTCGATGCTGGATATGGCTCTGGTTACCTCGCACGCGTCGTTGGACACAAGAAAGCGCGCGAAATCTGGTACCTCTGCCGTCAATATGACGCACAGCAAGCACTTGATATGGGACTCGTCAACACGGTCGTTCCACTCGCAGATCTCGAGCAAGAAACGATTCAATGGTGTGCTGAAATCCTTCAACATTCACCAACGGCTCTTCGTTTCCTCAAAGCGGCATTCAACGCCGACTCAGATGGTCTTGCAGGGATTCAGCAACTCGCTGGAGACGCTACGTTGCTTTACTACACAACAGACGAAGCAAAAGAAGGACGCGATGCGTTCAAAGAAAAACGCAATCCGGACTTCGGACAGTTCCCGCGTTTCCCATAATGAAAAAAAGGTTCAATCGTCTTCTGACATTGAACCTTTTTCGTATATTCATCTCAAAAGGAAGTGACTATTTTGTATCCTTGGATCTATACACGGGCAAAAGAACAACCAGATGACGTCGCGCTCATTACGGAAACCGAGCGCTGGTCGTGGTCTGAACTGTATACACGTGCTCACCGCTTAGCAAGTACATGGGCGACGATCGTGACACGCGGAGACCGGATTGCTCTTTATGGTCCATCGAGTGCGCGCTACATCGTCGCACTTCACGCGGCTCAGTTGCTCGAATTGACCGTCGTTCCGATTAACACACGTTTGACACAGACAGAAGTGTTACGTCAATTCAAACAAGCAGATGTACGGCTCATCGTGACGGACCGAACACTCGATACAAGGATCCCGTGTGTGGCTTTCTCTTATGAAAAAGAAGCCCCTGACCTGTTGATCCGTCATATGCCCAAGCAATACGTCCAATCGATGCTCTTTACGAGTGGTACGACCGGACATCCGAAAGCCGTCGAACAAACAATGTTGAATCATTTCTCGAGTGCGACGAACGCCGCGCGTCATATCGGATCACTGCCAGAGGATCGTTTTTTGATCGTCACACCGCTATTTCATATGAGTGGGTTAGCCGTCGTCTACCGGGCGGTCATCTACGGAGTGCCGATCATCCTCGAGCCACATTTTTCCCCAGAACGCGCCTTGCACTGGATCACGACGGAAAAGATTACCCATGTCTCACTCGTCTCGGTCATGCTTGATCGGTTGCTCGAAGCCGGACTACGTCGCCACGCGCTTCGCGTCGTACTGACAGGAGGCGGTCCTGTTCCATTACCGATTCTGACGCGTGCCCTTGATCGTAATATCCCGGTCATGCAGACATACGGGATGACGGAAACAGCTTCTCAAATCGCGACTCTTTTGCCAGAGGATGCCTTACGAAAGATCGGATCGGCCGGACAAGCGATTCATCCGACGCAAATCCGAATTACGCGTCACCAAGAGATCGAAGTCAAAGGCCCGACGATCATGAAAGGCTATTTTCATGAGGAAGAGAAAACGGCAGATGCCTTTACGGCAGACGGATTTTTCAAGACTGGTGACTTAGGACGTATGGACGCCGATGGATACCTCTATGTCCTCGATCGTCGAAGCGACCTCATCATCTCAGGTGGGGAAAACATTTATCCGGCTGAAGTCGAATCAGCACTTCTCTCGATTGATGGGATTCAAGAAGCAGGTGTCGTCGGACGATTTGATGCTAAATGGGGACAGGTTCCGGTCGCCTTCATCGTCAGTAGACTCGATGAAGCCACCGTCCGAACGGAAATCAGTCAATTGCTCGCTAAATATAAATGTCCGGTTGATTATATCTATCATAGCGCGCTGCCACGCAATGCGAACGGTAAACTATTGCGGAAGCAACTGAAGGAGTCATTATGAGCATCACGCTTCGTTCCGCCGAACTATTCGATGTTCCACTCGTCTTTCGTCGTCCGATGCAAACTGCCCTCTCGACGCTGACGGTACGCCGGACGACGATTTTGCGCCTGATCGATTCGGAAGGGCGAATCGGTTATGGAGAAGGCGTCGCGTTCGATACACCGTGGTATACATCGGAAACACAACACTCCCTCAAAGGAATCGCTCCGCTGCTATATCGGTTACTTGAACAACCGCTTCATCATCCAGCAGACGTTACGGATCGCTTCCGCATCGTGCAAGGTAATCCGATGGCAAAAGCGATGTTCGAAGGAGCAATCTATGAATTATTCGCAGCAGCTTCCAGGCAATCGCTCGCCACGTATCTCGGAGGTGATGAATCATCCCTCGTACCTTGCGGGAAAGCACTCGGACGGGCTTCTGCCGCACAAACCGTCGAAGCCGTAGGACAAGCCCTCACTTCCGGGTATGGACGGATCAAACTGAAGCTCGCTCCGACAGATACGGGCGTTCTCGAGCAGGTTCGCGCCGCTTTTCCTGATGCGCCTTTGATGTTTGACGCCAACGGTAGTTTTACTGAAGCGGACTTTCCCCTGTTACAACAGTGGGATTCATTTGGTCTCGTTATGATGGAACAACCGCTCGCAGCATCGGATTGGTCCGGGCATCAACGTCTCGCTAGCCTTTTACAGACACCGATTTGTCTCGATGAATCCATCGTCACTCCAGCAGATGCCGATTTGATGCAGGCGCTCCACGCCGGTCAGATACTGAATATTAAGCCGGCACGCGTCGGTGGACTGACGAATGCCTTATCCCTTCGAACAAAAGCGCCTTACTGGCTCGGTGGGATGTTCGAGAGCGGTATCGGTCGTCGTCAGACCCTTGCTTTTGCAACACTTCCTGGACTCGCTTATCCGATCGATATGGCAAGTACTGCCGATTATTTCGAAGAAGATTTGCTTGAGACCCCGTATCATGTCGAACACGGACACATTCGTTATTCCGCTCCAGCCGTATCCGAATCACAGTTAAACAAATTGGCAACGTCTCGAATCTCCTTGTAACAAGAACACTACGACAAAAAAGAGGCAATGGATTAATTTCCTTTGCCTCTTCTCGTGTTTTACTATATGAGCTTTTCTTAGAACGATTCTTTGCCATCGACTTTCGTCAAAATCTCATACCCGTCTTTTAAGACGACGACAGTGTGCTCGAATTGTGAGACGAGACTCCGGTTCGGTGTGTATAACGTCCAACCATCCCGCTCATCTTCGATACAGAACTCATCTCCCGTTGAAATGAACGTCTCGACAGCAATGACTTGCCCTTCCTTCAACAAATCGTTTTCTTCACGATTGAAATAGTTCGAGATAGATTCTGGCTCACCATGAAGTGTCTTCCCAAGACCATGTCCTGCTAAGTTACGGATGACCGTGAAACCACTTTTACGTGTCTCAGCGTAGATCGCTTTTCCAATCTGGTTGACCTTCGTTCCGGCTTTGACCTTCTCGAGTCCTTTCTCAAGCGCCGTCAATGATACTTCAACGAGTCGGACATCTTCCGGACGTTTTGCTTCTCCTGCGATAACCGTCTTCCCTGTATCCGAGTAATAGCCATTTTTCACAGCTGAGACATCGACATTGACGATATCGCCTTCTTGAATGACATACTTCCCTGGGATACCGTGTGCTGCGATATCGTTGACACTGATACATGTCGCTCCTGGGAAATCGTACATGACGATTGGAGCAGACTCTGCCCCCTGTTCCTTCAGGATACGTGCTCCGATGTCATCGAGTTCCTTCGTCGTGATTCCGGGTTTGACGGCATCCGCCATCTCATCGCGTGCCATGGCGACGATTCGTCCAATTTCTCGTAATGCCTCGTAATCATAATCTAACACTTTCATTTCCTCCTCATTCACTCAATCGTTCTTGATATAGATAATCTGCAGAAATATCCGCAAATAAGAACATCCCATTACCGAGCGGCATACTAAATGTCCGCGTTTGTTCGCTCGAGCTGAAGTCGACATATCGTTCGGACAAATATCCGCTATGTCGTCGTTCCATCGCTACCGTCGTCCGGATGAAGTAAGGACGAAAACTCCAGTTGTATCCTTTGTAGAAAGAATACAGTTTCCACTCCCCACTTTTTTTACTGACGTTTGAAGATTGTTGGAATCCATTCGCATCCGTGATATAAAACCGGATGAATTCCGGCTCCATCTTCCGGGCGAGCGTCAGCAACCATTGGTCGAGATCTTGCTCCGGCTTCAAGGACTGACAATCTTCCTTAAATCGGACTGTCCAGTCTTGCTCCAATTGGAACAAGCGATTCATCTGTTCGCGATCATATTTGTAGAACATCGGAACTTCATGGATCAACACTTCCATACCAGGACAGGTCATGACCCATTCAGGTGATGCTTCTCCAAGTAAATTCCCCATGTAGTAACGCCCTCCGTGCTGCCACGCATACCGAAGTTGACCGAGATGACTGATATTCTTATACAAAAGTGGCGCTCCGAGCTGATCACAGAGGTGCTCCATCGTCTGTAAGAGATGCGGATATGACGCTGAGACAGTCTTTTTCTCAATCATGGAGGATAAATCGACGATCAACATATCCGGTGACATCGAAAAGACACGTTCGAGACTCGTTGCTTCCGCACGGTCCAGCGCTACCTTCAGTCCAGAGTTCTGGTAATATGCGACGATCCGACCTAGACGGTCAAAATCATCGACTTGGACGTCCGTCAATGTGACATACATCCGCTCTTTTGGAAACGATGAGTCGACCGTCCGTAAGACATGCAAGAAGTCCTCGCCACCGTTTTCAAACAGCCAAGCTGGACGGCAACGGATTAAGATGAACGCTTGTGCATCGGAGGGTACTTTTTGGAATGCTTGACGGACGACATGCCCCATGACTTCGAGTTGATACTCGATTGGAACATCATCTTCCTGAAAAAATGGTTTTAACGGTTCTCCACGAAAATGGGACTGGATTTCATACCCTTCCACCTTAAAAGGGGCAGCGCCTACGATCGGTTGAAACCACGCCTCTATCTCTTCGGGATGAACGATGACATCTAATGCATCCATTCTATTCCCCCCTTGTACTCTTGTTCTATCTTAACAAAAAAAGAGCCTCTCTGTAACGAGAGAGCCCCTGTTTTACGATAACGTCGTATCTTTCCGCAAAGCGATATACAAGTACACACCGAATGTCGCCGTCAAGTAGATGATACTCAGGACGCCGTATTGAATTCCGACGGCTCCTCCCTTACCGATGGCTAGCACAAGAAAGATGATGCCACCGAATAATAAGGTCGCCAACGGAATATAACGAAAATGTCCTTTTGTCGTCCGCTCACAAATCTTTTTCGTCGCGATAATCAGTGCAACGAGACAGACGGATGCTGCTACATAAATGGTATACACGAATGATTCAGCCCTCTCCCTATCGTTCATGGCTCATTTTATCATGACCGCTTAGATAAATCATAAAAAAGAACCGACTTGTCTGTGACAAATCGGTTCGAATCGTTTACTTTTCAAAACGTGGTTTACGTCCACCACGGTTACGATCGCTTTCGCTACGGTTGCTACGTCCAGCATAACCGCCTTCACGACGATCTGATGAAGAAGATGAACGACCACCTTCACGACGATCACTACCGCTACGTGGGTTGTTTCCACGGTATCCGCCACTGCGGTTGCCGCTTCCACTTCCACCTTTGTTTCCGTAAGGACGACGGTTTCCACCACCGTTGCTACCGAAACGTTTCACGCGGATTGGTTCGATTGAAGAGATTTGGACTGGTGTTGCATCCGGCTCTTTCGTCAATCCTTTAAGTGCTGCTGAAAGAAGTTCCACTGCTTCGTACTCTTCTAAGAGTTCTTGTGCAAGTGTCGTATATTCTTTTGAGTCTTTTGCTTCAACACGTTTGATGAGTTCTTGTGCAGCAAGCTTCAAGTTGCCTTCTAAGATTTCATCAAGTGTTGGTGCATGACGACGTGACATTTTTTTGTTCGTAACACGTTCGATTGTTTTGATTTGACCGAATTCACGCGGTGTAACGAATGTGACAGCCGATCCTGTTTTACCAGCACGACCCGTACGACCGATCCGGTGAACATAGCTCTCTGGATCTTGTGGGACATCGAAGTTGTAGACGTGTGTGACACCAGAGATGTCAAGACCACGTGCTGCAACGTCTGTCGCGACGAGGATATCAATCGTTCCTTTTTTGAAACGACGGATGACTTGGTCACGTTTTGCTTGCGTTAAGTCACCGTGTAAACCGTCAGCTGTGTATCCGCGTTGGATCAAGCCTTCAGTCATTTCGTCAACACGTTTTTTCGTACGACCGAAGATGATTGAGAGTTCCGGAGAATCCGTGTCGATCAAACGGCAAAGAACGTCGAATTTTTGGCTTTCTTTCAATTCGATGAATGACTGGTCGATGTTTTCAACTGTCATTTCTTTTGCTTTGACTTTGATGTGTGTCGGAGTCGTCATGAAACGATCTGCGATTTTACGAATTTGCGGTGGCATCGTTGCTGAGAATAAGAGTGTTTGACGTGTTTCAGGAAGTGCACCGAGGATTTTTTCGATGTCTTCGACGAATCCCATGTTCAACATCTCATCTGCTTCGTCAAGGATGACCGTTTGAACGTGATCGAGGTTCAACGTCTTACGGTTCATGTGGTCCATCAAACGTCCTGGTGTCGCAACGACGATTTGTGGATTTTTGCGAAGTGCGCGGATTTGACGATCGATTTGCTGACCGCCGTAAACAGGAAGTGCATGAACGCGTTTTACTTCACCGATCCGGTTCAATTCTTCTGCTACTTGGATTGCGAGTTCACGTGTTGGAGCAAGAATCAACGCTTGGATGTGGCGTGATTTTGCGTCAAGACGCTCAATTGTTGGGATACCGAATGCTGCAGTTTTACCAGTACCTGTTTGTGCTTGACCAATTAAGTCAACGCCGCTGAGTCCGACTGGAATTGTTTCTGCTTGGATTGGTGTTGCTTCTTCGAAGCCCATTTTTAGGACACCTTTGATAAGTGCCTCACTAAGATTTAATTCACGAAATGTTGTCAATGCTAAATACTCTCCTTTGTCATATGAAAAGCGTCTGCCACTAAACAGACGCTACCGTAACGAATACAATCGACTACCTATTATAACAGAATCTATCACATAAAGATAGAGTGGTTTCTCTTATAATAATGTTTAGGGAAGTCACCATCATAATCGTTGCCATAAGGGCGAGGGAAAGGCGTAATGCCCGGACCGTGCGATGAACGTCATCGCGTGCCCCCACTAGTGATGGGGTATATTCAGTAAATGGTCGCCGGTAATCAAACCAGCCGCAACCACCAAAATGATGAATTCCTTACTATCTATTCGAAACGCAGGCTTACTCGGTCCGATTATTTCGTCAACCGAATACCCGTTTCATTTTTTTCTATTTTTTTGTCTTTCAACAGGCGACCGAGCGCTCGTTTGAATGCTGCCTTACTGAGACCGAATACTTCATCGATCGTCTCGGGAGCTGTCTTATCACCATACGGCATCTGACCATCATGTTCAAGTAGATGGTTCAGAATCAACTCCGCGTCTGTATCAATGGCTTCAAAGGCACGTGGTCGTGCTGAAAGTAATACTGTACCATCTGGTTTTACATTTGTCACTCGTAATTTCAAGACTTCTCCAAGACGCGGCCAGCGTTCCATCTCACGTTCATGTAAGAATCCGATCGATTGATCGTTGACCCAGACGTTAACGCCTGGTTCGCGTTGTGAGAAGACGAGACCTTCAACGTCCATGTTGTTCCACTCTTCTGGAGCTGGCTTCGCACGTAAGTTGAAGTATGCATAAGGTGCAGGGTCTCCGAGTAACCGAAGCTTCTGATCATGTTTCAGACGAATGAAGAGTTGATCGCCTTCTTCTGGCCAGAACATCCGGCGCTGCGGCAAATCGTCGAGTGAGACGAGAACGTCTTTTTGAATGCCGATATTCGCGAACACTCCTGTGTTATAGCGTGTTCCATTAACCGTCGTCTTGACATAGTCTTCAAATGAAGCTTCTGGAATCGTCATTGATGATGCTAGACGCCCTTCATTATCTTGATACAAGAAGACTTCTACCTCTTCATCGAGGGCTACTTTCCGTGTTTGTTCATTGTTATGCAACAACACGTCTTCATTTCCATCTGTCAGAAACACTCCAAACTCTGCTTCGCGTTCTACTTTTAATGTGACAACCTGTCCTGCGCGTAATCCCATTTCGGGTCATCTCCTCTCTGTATTTGAATCGATTCCAGTCCTTGTGAATCGTTCTGCTGTTCTTTCCCTACCATACTATACTCTTTTTTCATTCATCTCTGATATCGACACAACGATGACATTTGTGACATATTTGTGAACGGAACACATTTGCGTGATTTTTTTGAAAAAAAGATATATGATTAAATAACAGGAAAAAGAAGGTTTAGTTTAGGTAAATATGGGGGATAAAAATGTTTCATAACATTCAATCGCGTTCGTTCGCACGACGCTTCACGAAAACATTGGTTTTTGCATTTTTTGCGTTCCTTGCTACGATTGGAATCGTCTTCGCAGAAGGATCGAACAGTACGGATATGACACCGAAGACACCAGCGCTTCAGCAAATCGATCGCCCTTAAAATCTACACCTTCCGTGTGGATTTTTTATTTTTTCCGGACATTTACAGGACGATAAAGGAAAATCACGACTTACCTCGAATTGTAATGGACATACCATTATTTTAATTTCGAGGAGGAAACGGACGTGCTCTTCTACTTATTCACGACGATTGCGGGTCTCATCACTACATATTTAAGTTTTGTTACCGGTTATTATACGAGTTCGATCGGTGTGTTCGTCTTTACGCTAGCGATTTGTCTGTCACTATCATCAATCCGCCAGCTGATACGTACGTCCTATCTGACTTATATTGAATACGTCCAACACCGTCGTGTCAAAAAACAATACGAACGGATGAAAAAGCGTGAACTTTCTTATCAAGTCTCCTATCCTCAACAAGATTCCAGCACACCACTTGCATTCTCCGCGACAGACCAGCATGATAAGTAAAGAACACGATTTCATCATCTAGGAGGAACAGATTCATTATGAACGAAATCCCTTTATCAAACGGTTGGACACTTCGCTACTCCCCTGTCATCGATTTATGGTTGAAGGAAGATGGCGTACTGCTCGTAGATCACGAAGATAAGGTCCGCTTGACTCTCATTTTGGATGAGGAAACGATGGAAATCAAACAGATCGACAATACGAACGCTACGTTCTCTGTTGATCCAACGACACGTCGCCTCACCTTTGAACTAGGAGAAAGCGAAGAGGAATCTGAACCTCGTTACTGGGAATAATCACGCAGACCGGGTGCGACGCCCGGTCTTTTTTTGTACAATAACATCAGTAATGAAAAAAGGAGCTGTCACTTCACCATGATACGTACTGTCATATGGTTCATTTATTTTGGACTTGTCTTACCCTGTACCTTACCGTTTTTACCTAGTGCAAAACGTCGAACGCACCTCGCGCGCTATGCATTCGTCCAGCGTGTAGCAAGTGCCTGGGCAAACTCTCTTCTCCGACTCGCTGGTGTTCGTGTCAACGTGACGGGTCGTGAACACATCCCGGCAAACGAACCCGTCGTTTTCATCTCGAATCACCAAGGGAACTTCGATGTCCCGATTCTACTTGGAACAATCGATAAACCGAAAGCATTCATCTCAAAAATCGAAGTGAATAAAATTCCAATCGTCAATGTTTGGATGAATCTGATGGGATGTGTCATGATTGATCGAAAAGATCGACGCCAATCGCTGAAAGCGATTCGTTCTGGTGTCGAGACGATCAAGGACGGACAATCGATGATCATCTTCCCGGAAGGAACACGCTCCAAAGGCGGTCCAATGGCGGAGTTCAAAGCGGGAAGCTTCACACTCGCGACCTCAAGTGGCGCTCGCGTCGTACCCGTCGCAATTTCAGGGAGTTATCGTGTCATGGAGGAGACGGGTAAGATTCGTCCCGCCACGGTCGACGTCACGATCTTACCGTCGATTGATCCGAGTACGATGACGCAGAAAGAACTCGTCCAGACAGTCGAACAGCAAATCAAACAGATTGTAGAAGGTGTCTAATATGTTAATGAAAGCAGAAAATCTCAAAAAAGAATTTGCCGATAAAATCGTCTTCGAAGATGTGACATTCTCCGTCTCACCCGGCGACCGGATTGGCATCATCGGCGTCAATGGTACCGGTAAGTCGACTCTCCTGCATATCTTGGCAGGTAAAGAGACGGCAGACGCTGGTACGATGCATCACCCGAATGATTATCGGATCCGCTTGCTATCGCAAACGACCGATTATCCGGAAGACCAAACGGTCATGGAAGTATTGTTGTCTGGTGATACACCAACGATTAACGCGTTACGTCACTATGAAACAGCGCGTCTAGCACTCGAACAAGATCCGACGAGTGAAACGTTACTCAACCGCTTCATCGTTGCTCAGACAGAAGTCGATGCTGCGCAAGCTTGGGACACGGAATCACGCTTAAAGATGATTTTAAACAAACTCGGCATCCTCGACTTGAACGCGTTGATCGGCTCTCTTTCTGGAGGGCAACGCAAGCGTGTCGGACTCGCTGAAGCTTTACTCGATGAAGCCGATCTTCTCCTTCTCGATGAGCCGACGAACGAACTCGATGCCGAGACGATCAGTTGGCTTGAAACTCAAATCAAGGAATACCGTGGTGCGATTCTACTGATCACCCACGACCGCTATTTCTTGAATCGTGTGACGAATCATATGATGGAGATCGCGAACGGTACGGCTTATTTCTATGTCGGAAACTATGAATCGTTTCTTGAGAAACGTGCCGAACGTCGTGAACGGACAGCATCTATGGAAGAAAAACGTCAAAACATCCTCCGTCGCGAACTCGCCTGGTTGCGTCGCGGAGCAAAGGCGCGGACGACGAAACAAAAAGCTCGGATCCAGCGCGTGGATGCTTTACAAGACCTCTCGTACGAGGAAGAAGAATCGACACTCGAAGTACAAGTCGGTTCGACCCGTCTTGGTAAAAAGGTCATCGAAGCGCATGATGTCTCGCATCGATTTGGTGAACGGACTCTTTTTGAATCGTTTAACGCTCTGATCGGACGGAAAGAACGGTATGGTATCGTCGGGCGAAACGGGAGCGGAAAATCAACACTTCTTTCAATCCTTGCGAAACGCTTAGAATCAACAACCGGTGAAATCATTCACGGCGAAACGGTGAAGATTGGCTTTTATGGGCAATTTGCCGAGTTCACGCATCCAGAACGCCGTGTCATCGATGAGGTCGAACGGATCGCAAAAGTCATCACGACACTTGCTGGTGAAGAAATCACGGCAAGTCAGATGCTCGAACAGTTTCTCTTTAAGCCAGAAGCACAATATAAACAAATCGGTAAACTATCTGGTGGAGAAAAGCGGAGATTGAAATTGTTGACGATTTTGATGGAGGAACCGAACGTCCTCTTCCTCGATGAGCCGACGAACGACTTGGATACCGAAACGTTATCCGTACTCGAAGATTATTTGGAATCATTCCCAGGCACCGTCATCACAGTCAGTCATGATCGGTATTTCCTCGATCGGGTCGTCGATCGTCTGATTGCTTTCGAAGATGCGAATATCGTTTTCTATTACGGACAATATACAGACTATCTCGAGCAAATCACGATACCTGCTCCTTCAGTCATCGTTGAAAAAACCACTTCAGTTAATCTACCTAAAGTAGAAGCACCGAAGAAATTGAGCTACCAGGAACAGCAAGATTGGGCTGTCATTGAACAACAAATCGAAGAGAGTGAGGCTGAATTGGAGCAATTAGAAGCCGAACTTGCTTCGGCAGGAAGCGATCTCGGTAAGGTCAATGAACTGTACCAATCCATCGAAAAAACGAAAGCGATGCTTGATGAACGGATGGAGTATTGGTCATACCTATCCGAGAAGATCGAAGCATTCGAGACCTATCGCCAATCCAATCAATGATTTCAAAGCGGAGTTCTTCACTGAGAAGAACTCCGCTTTTTTCATGAAATGGGAGCCATCTCTTTATTTCTTTTTTAATATGAAAATAAATGTGAATTCATGCTAGATATCGGGTAATGTTATAGCATATTTCATTTTCATGAAAGGCTTGCGAAAGGAGGAGTTCCGGTGAAACGGATTGTTCAAAACATCTACCCTACCGTCGCATTCTACTTAGTCGTCACGTACACTCTGCTCTGGCTATTGCCACAAGATCGCTCGTTACAATTTTCAGCGATCATTAGTCTGATCGGTTCTTTCGTCATTTTCCTACTTAGTCAATCGAAGGCTTTCAAACAACCTTCTATTCCATATAAATGGTTATCGGTCGCCTTTTTTTCGTATTTCCTTGGCGACTTCTTCAATATGATCGGCCGTCTTTTTCAATGGGACGCTGTTAACCTGAACGTCTTACTCGATCTGCCTTACACGGTTCATTTAACGATGATGGTCATCTTCTTATTTCGACAGTTGGATTTAACTTTGTTTCAAAAACAAAAATTATTGATTCTTGATTCTTTAACATTGTTCACTGTATCGATGATTGCTGGATACATCGCTATTTTCCGCTTTGTCCCCTCTTATACACGAACGGTGCTCGAACAAATCAGTTGGACCTTCTATGCCTTCTTGACGATTCTATTGACGCTTTTCTTTTTCTTACTTTATGCTTCTGGTCTAAAGCGAAACGTATCGAGATTGGGTTTCCTCTTCCTAGTACTCGGAACGTTCGTGCTCGGTATGACGAACTTTATTTTTTATACGTTGTTATTGAACGGTGAACCACGAATAGCTGGTTTATTGCTTCCGTTATACCCACTCAGCGGACTCTTCATCCTTGCCTTTATGAATACTCGCGCTCTTCCCATCAGTCATGAACAACAAGCAACTCTTATTCGGGTCGAAACACTTACGCGTTCCTTGATGTCTTACATCTTATTATCTGTACTGATTCTCTATATTACATTCTTCCCTGTCTCCCAAACCTTTTTCTTACTTTCCGTCGGCATTACGTTTTTATTATTTTTAACGCGACAGCTTTTTTCATATCAGGAAAATCTGCGGTTATTACAGGAAACAACAGCACTGCAAACGAATCTAGAAGACATCGTCCATCAAAAGACAGCACTCTTACAGTTACGCGAAAAAGAACTAACGTCGCTTTTTCTATCTTATCCAGAAGTTGTTCTTGAAATCGATGCTACGTATCAGATTCGATCTGTCAATCCAGCTGCTGTAGAAGCTGGGTGGAGCGATTTACCGCTCGGACCGAGTCAACGGCTACAACTCGATCGACTCATTCCATTGCTTCAACAAGCGCAGCTGATTTATCCCTCTCACTTGCTACATGTACCGGTTACGGAGGAACATCCGGAAAGCTTTTTGAATACGACAATCATCGATATCCCAGATCAACAACGCTATTTCGTCATCTTGGCGGATATCACGGAAGATTATCAACAGGAAGTATGGCTAGAACGTATGGGGTATCACGATTCGCTCACGCATTTGCCAAACCGGCGTTACTTCGAAGAACAACTTTATCTGACTCTTCCGATGTTAGAATACGGCTCCTTATTATTCATTGATTTGGACGGTTTCAAACACATCAATGACACTTATGGGCATGATGTTGGTGACCTAGTGTTACAAGAGACAGCGATCCGTCTTCAATCGATGACGACGTCAACTGATCTCGTTGCACGTCTTGGCGGAGATGAGTTTTTGATCTTCATTCAAGCATCTGCTTCGGAAACACGACAGTTTGCCGAACACGTTCTCGAAGTTCTGAATCATCCGTTCTATATCCAGACACATACGCTTCAAGTCACACCATCAATCGGAATTTCCTTATACCCTGAAAATGGTAAAAGCTCAGAACAATTATTGATTCGAGCAGACGAAGCCATGTACCATATTAAGAAGACCGAAAAAAACAATTTTTTGTTCGCTACTCAAATTAAACGTTAGGAGGGAGTCCATGCTTAAATCGAACTATTTCATCCGTTGGTTCCCTGCCATGCTCGTCATCTCTTTTACTCTAATGATCCTTGCCACATGGACCCCTTCCATCTCTAATCGGATCGTTGAACAAGTACTACAGTATGCCTCTCTTGGATTGATTGCTTATTTTATTCTTACTGCTTATCGTAAGGAACAAGCATTAGTCGTACCAAGACGAAAATTCTGGCTGATTGCTTTAGGATCACTGGTTTTATCCTGTATCGGTTCCGTTCTTGAGACATTACATTTCTTCAATCCAGACTTTCCAGTTCCATCTATTTATAGCCTAATTTTATTTTCAATATCCCATTACGTATTCTTATACGCGATTTTTTACCGAATCATCACAAAACGGACACTCGGACAACACGTACTCGCTTTCGTCGATGCCGCGATCATCGTCGTTTTCATTGGACTTGTCGCGTTTCACGTCCTCAATGAATTGACGAATCCTGGACTGCAAACTGTTCCTTATGCCATCATCGTCATCACGAATACATCACTCGGTTTATTCGTTTTCTTCTATTTCACGTTCATCCAAGAAACCCATTGGGTATCAAGGATGGCATTGTTCTTATTGTTTTTATCCATTTTTATTCGCGGTATCTACGAAGTCTCAAGTGTTTATTTCCCGGACTTCTCAGCGAATTATCTGCTATTTTTCCCGATCTTGATCCGTTTGGTGCAAAGTGCAGCTATTCTATGGCATATTGATCATATCGAAGAAGGAACCACTCGAACGACGGTCATTCCCCGTTCCTGGCTCCCTCTACTGGCCGTTCCTTTATTTATTCATTACATGGTGGAACGAGAAGGCGGAAAGCTCGATATCTTTATCATTTTAGTTTTACTAATCATTCGACAAATCTTGATTGCTCGTCAGCATGGGTTGATCGTCGCACAATTACACGAACGGAATGAACAACTCGCTTCACGCATCGAGCACCGAAAACAACAAATTAAAGATAGCGAACAGCAAGTCATCCCACTCTTTCTCGGTCACCCTGATCCGATGATTCGACTCGATCAATCCGGAACGGCACTATACGCAAATTTAGCTGCCCAACGTCTGTTTCATTTACCCGACATGACGATTGAACATATTCCTCGTACGATGCGTCACTTATTAGAAACACTTGAGACAGATATCGATGAGTATGAAGATGAACAACATAGACGATATGAGATCATTGATATTCCGATTCAAATTGCCACCACCTCGATGGGACGTTTCACGATTTTACATGACGTCACTGAACGAAAGCTCCGGCAAAAACGTATCGAATACCACGCCTACCATGACGCCTTGACAAGTATCGGAAACCGTCGTTCGTTAGAGCGAGATTTTTCGAACCATCTCCTCGAGATGAATTATCTTGCGGTAGTCGATTTAGACGGTTTTAAGCAAGTCAATGATACGTATGGTCATGAAGCAGGTGATTACGTATTGATCGAGGTCGCGAAACGATTGAGCGAGCATACGAATTCTTTAGAACAGGTGTATCGACTTGGTGGAGATGAGTTCGCGATCCTCTTACACGCCGATGATGAACTGTCCTTACGTCGAAAATGTAAATCCTCCTTACACTTTTTAAGACGTCCTTACGTCTATAAAGGACAATCCTTATTCGTTTCTGCAAGCATCGGTGTGACCGCGTGTCATAAGGCTGATCTTGAAACATGCTTAAAGCAAGCCGACCTTGCCATGTATCGCGTGAAACATCGGGATAAAAACGATGTCGCCCTATATCGAGCAGATTCTTGAAAAAAAACCTAGAACACATTGACCATAGTCGGTCATGTGTCCTAGGTTTTTCCGATTATTCTTCTGGTCTTGGCGCAATGTTGCCTTCTTCGATATCAAGGAGTAAGTCGATCAATTCCGCACAAAATTCAGGGTACTGGCGAAGCAACGCGTCTTCTCCTACTTCATCCACGAAATCTGTCAACAAGGCGAGGACTTCTGGTACCAGTGCGCGCGCTACTTTCATATAGGCAATCGCAAAGCGCCATTTCCCAGAAATGTAGAGCAGTTTTCCAATCAACAAATCACCTGGTTCGACTTCAATCTCAGACAAATCTGTTTGATACGTCTGTTTTGACATCAAATCAACGACACCATCCGCCTCGACTTGAAACAGTGAGGGCATCGGGTCCGCTAATCCACGCAAGGCACGATAGAGACTAGGCGATAACTCTTCTTTGACCTGCTCAAGAAAACGACCATGCGGCGTTTTTCCTTGATCATCCGTTTCATAGAATATTGCCCAATCTACGAATAAGTCCCGGAACAATTCAGCATCTTTTAAATACCAACGTCCCTCCGTCGCAATCTCTTCAATGAAAGCGACCCAATCCGTACTACGTGCTGTCGCTGCTTCTTGATACATCTTCTTCAAGGCTGCATTCATTTCCGCTTCAGAAACCGTCGTCGGAAACGGAATTACTTTTCGATCGTTCTTCATTTCGATCGCCCTTTCCGGTGAGGAGTAGCCGGTCGTTTAATCGTCTGAGGTGCTGTGAATTCACGTTTTGGAATGACTTCCCCACGGTAAATTTCCATTGCTTCCATCTCGACGCCCATTTGCTTCGCAAGTGTTTTTAAGTGTTTTAAGTCTTGATCCGTAACAAGAGCAAGTACCATTCCATTCGCATTTCCACGTCCCGTCCGACCTGAACGGTGTACGAAATCGTCAAGCGACTCCGGTAAATCATAATGGACGACATGCGTGACTGCTTCGATATCTAAACCACGTGCCGCAAGACCTGTCGTAACGAGTAACGGAAACTCTCCTTTTTTATAAGAACGCAATGTCTCCATCCGCTCTCGTTTTCCTTTTTCAGCGTCTAAAATCCGGTATTTCAATGAAAATTTACTCAACTCGCCATTCAATGGTCCGAGGAAGGAGCGGTTATTAATGAATGTCAGCACTTTTGATCCTTGCATGTTCGCCAGACGACGTAACAATTCCGGCTTCTGACGACGTGAAGTCTCCAAATAACCAAATGTCACTTGTGTGCTGACGGCACGCTCAACCCGAATTGTCTCAGGATTATTCGCAAGCGTCCGTCCCCATTCTGCTGTCCGTTCCGGTAATGTAGCTGAGACGAATGCCAGTTGTCGATCGCGTAGTGCACTGTTTGCGATCCGCGTCGCCGAGTCACTCATACCACTCTCATAGATTTGATCCGCTTCGTCCAAGACGATCAATTTCACCTTATGCATCTTCAACTTCTTCGAATCAATCAACTCAACGAGACGCCCAGGTGTTCCGACGATGATTTGCGGTTTTTTCTTCAATCGTTCATATTGCCGTTTTAATTCAACTCCACCAATGAATGCACCGGATTTGATCCCACTTCCTTGAGCAAACAATTGAATGACTTGATGAATTTGCATGACGAGTTCCCGTGTTGGTGCCGTGATCACGACTTGCACGTGTGGTTCTTCTACTTCAATCTTTTCTAAAGCTGGAATGACATAGGCAAGCGTCTTCCCTGTTCCTGTCGGCGCTTCCGCCAGGACATCTTTTCCTTCGCGCAACAACGGAATCGCTTGTTCTTGAACAGGCATCAACTCCGTAAAGCGTGCGCGTTCCCATGCTTCCTGTAAAAATGGTTTTGTAAAATTCATAACGATTTCTCCTACTCTCTTAATTCCATCATGCCGTTACGTATTCGACATGATCTCCTGATGCATCACGGTATCCCCGTAATGTCTGTGTATATTCATTTCCTGCGTCGAGCAATCGAATGTGGAATCGAATCTCGCTTTCACCGGCTTCTTCTTCTAAAATTTCGAACCCTTGGATGACACGATCCTGTAATTCTGCAGCGAGTGCCGGGTACTCCGCAAGACTCGCATACGTCGCTTTTACGTCAACCGGACGACGAACAAGCGCAATCCAATACGATTCATCATAGCCGATAAAGTCTTCATAATCAAAATCGTCTTCAAACCGAATCCAGAATCCATCATTTTCGAATTCCGTGATCATTCCCGTTCGCGTTGAACCGTCCGATCCGATTTTCAGCGAGACCCAGTCTCCTGACTGATACTCTCCTTGTTGTGTTAATGATACATACTCCATTTGGCACACCTCCACGTTCTATATTCCCTTTTTCATTGTCAACGATACGTCTTAAAAATACAAGGCACCGTAGCGTGACATTCCTCACAGTTTCAACTGTTCTAGTGAATCTTTTTCAAAACAACTCATACAGTTTCCAAAAAACCTTGAATTAGCAATCTAAAACTGTTTTTTTAAAACTATTTTCATATGAATACAGAAATAAAGAAAGCCCGTCATATCAACGTTTGTTCACTTGTTAAAACATTCACATGAACGTAAAGGGAATCAGCCCTTCCTTTTGTTACACTATTCACATAAGGAACTGATGATTAGCTCAATATTAAAGGAGTGGTATCCATGTTATTAGAAAAAACGAGTGCTTGGACGAACTTTACGTCTGGTGAATGGGTAAAGACGATCGATGTCGCAGACTTCATCCGACTCAATCGCACGGAATATACAGGAGATGATCACTTTTTAGTCGGTCCGACGCAAGCAACGGAACGGCTTTGGCAACAAATTCTACAGCTGACGAATGAAGAACGACAACGTGGTGGTGTGTATGCCGTCGATGCTAAAACACCATCAACGATCCTCTCGCATGATGCAGGGTATCTGAATCGCTCACTTGAAAAAATCGTTGGCTTACAGACTGACGAACCGTTTAAACGTTCGATTCATCCGAACGGTGGGATTCGGATGGTGAATGATGCCCTAGCTGCGTATGGCTTTGAAGCAGACGAGACCGTCACGAAAACTTTCAGCGAGTACCGGAAGACACATAACCAAGGGGTTTTCGATGCCTATACCCCTGAGATGCGCGCTGCACGTAAAGCCGGCATTATCACCGGATTACCTGATGCTTATGGTCGCGGACGGATCATCGGTGACTATCGTCGTGTTGCTTTGTACGGAACGGCACGCTTGATCGAAGAACGTAAGAAGGATTTAAAGGCACGTGGCGGATTCTTATCTGAATCGATGATTCGCGACCGTGAAGAGATGAATGAACAGTTGCGCGCATTAACGGAATTGACCGAGCTTGGAGCTCGTTATGGTTTCGATCTCTCCCGCCCTGCAGAAACAGCACAAGAAGCATTCCAGTGGGTCTATCTTGCCTATCTTGCTGCCATCAAGGAGCAAAACGGGGCAGCCATGTCACTCGGTCGAGTCTCGACGTTCCTTGATATTTATGTCGAACGTGATCTTGCGGCTGGTCGCTTGACGGAAGAGACTGCACAAGAACTCGTCGATCATTTCGTCATGAAGCTTCGGATCGTCAAATTCTTACGGACACCGGACTATAATGATCTCTTCTCGGGTGACCCGACGTGGGTAACGGAATCCATTGGTGGAATGAGTGAAGATGGGCGATCAAACGTCACGAAAAGTTCATTCCGCTTCTTACACACACTCTCGACACTTGGTCCGGCACCGGAACCGAATCTAACCGTTCTCTGGTCTACTCAGCTTCCACGCGGATTCAAGGAATTCTGTGCGAAGATGTCGATCGTTTCAAGCTCGATTCAATATGAAAACGATGATTTGATGTTACCGGTTTATGGAGATGATTACGGCATCGCTTGTTGTGTCTCCGCGATGAAGATTGGGAAACAGATGCAGTTCTTCGGTGCGCGAGCAAACCTGGCAAAAGCATTACTCTATACAATCAATGGCGGAATGGACGAGAAGCTCAAAATTCAAGTCGCCCCCGCAAGTCCATTGATGCTTGATGAAGTACTCGATTACGAAACCGTCATGGCGGCTTATGATCGTCAACTCGATTGGCTCGCAGAACTGTACGTTAACACACTGAATGTCATCCATTACATGCATGATAAATACAGTTACGAACGGATTGAGATGGCGTTACACGATCCGGAAATCTTACGGACGATGGCATGCGGTATCGCTGGTTTATCGGTCGTCGCTGACAGTCTATCCGCCATCCGTTACGCAACAGTCCGTCCGATCCGAGATGCGGATGGGATTGCAGTTGATTTCAAGATCGAAGGCGAGTTTCCGAAGTTCGGAAATAACGATGAACGGGTCGATCAGATGGCAGTTGATCTCGTGACGCTGTTCATGGAGAAAATCCGTAAACATCCAACGTATCGCAATGCGCTTCCGACACAGTCTGTCCTAACGATCACTTCAAACGTCGTCTACGGTAAAAAGACAGGAAATACGCCAGATGGACGCCGTGCGGGTGAACCATTTGCACCGGGTGCTAACCCGATGCACGGACGTGACACTAGAGGAGCTGTCGCCGCACTGACATCTGTCGGAAAATTACCATATGAGCATGCGCTCGACGGTATCTCCTACACGTTCTCGATCGTGCCAAAAGCACTTGGTAAGGATGAGACCACACGTATTCGCAATACGGTCGGATTACTTGACGGATATATGGGTGGTACGACTTCAAAAGGACACCATTTGAATGTCAACGTCTTTGACCGTGAGACGTTACTCGATGCTATGGAGCATCCAGAACAATATCCGCAGTTAACGATTCGGGTATCCGGTTATGCCGTGAACTTCATTAAACTGACGCGCGAACAACAGATCGATGTCATTAATCGAACGTTCCACGGTTCTCTCTAAAATGATGTGTAGTATGTGAAAGGAAGTGAGCAAGATGACCTATGGTATGATCCATTCCGTTGAATCATGTGGAACAGTCGATGGTCCTGGCATTCGATTCATCGTCTTTACGCAAGGATGTCCATTACGGTGTCAATACTGTCATAACGTGGATACATGGGAGTTCGGTTGCGGACGGCGTGTCTCAGCAGACGAAGTCGTAAAAGAAGCGATCAGCTATCGCTCCTTTTTCGAGGCAACGGGTGGCGGAATCACCTTCTCTGGAGGTGAACCGCTCGCTCAGCCAGAATTCTTGGAGGCTGCTTTAACAGAAGCAAAACGACATGGACTGCATACGGTCATCGATACCGCGGGATCCGTCGTCCCGAAAAACATCGACGCCATTCTCGATGCGACGGATCTGGTACTGCTCGATATCAAACATATCGACGATGCTGCTTGTCGTGTATTGACTGGACGGAGTAACGCCAATACACTCGCTTTCGCAAAACGCCTAGCCGAGCGAAACATTCCCGTCTGGATTCGTCACGTCCTCGTTCCAGGTATTACGATGTCGGAACATTTCCTCCGTCAGACCGGCGAGTTCATCCGGACGCTCGGAAACGTCGAACGCGTCGAAGTACTCCCGTATCATCAACTCGGTGTCTATAAGTGGGAAAACCTCGGTCTTGCATATCCGTTAACTGATGTGCTTCCCCCTTCACCAGAAGAAACGGATACTGCGCAAACCCTACTTGAATCGTACTTGTGTTAACGTTTCCATTTTGTTACAATGACGTCATAGACTATGAACAGGAGGTACGACACCGAAATGAAGCAATCACTCGTACACGTCGCTTGATGAATGAAATCATCTCTTTCGCAATGCAGTTGCGGATGTCTGACGCTACGAGTCTGCTCTTTTTCGGTGTGACCAACCTCTGGCCAGCACCTTCTTTGAGTTACACTCCGGCACACCATCCGCTCGCTTCGGATGGTGTGTTTTTCATTTCATCTTATCGGAAATGAACACTAAAGGAGCTGCTTTTATGCCTACTGAAACACTTACGATCCAACACCTATCGATGGACTACGACGAACGACGTCTTTTCTCGGACGTTTCTTTTCATATTCATACCGGTGAACATGTCGCCTTAATCGGTCCGAACGGCATCGGAAAAACGACACTGTTACACTTGATCGCTGACCAACTTCAGCCGACTGACGGTTCGATCAAGCGTCATTACAAAAAACTCGGTCTACTATCACAACACTTCGTAGCGGGCGATCACACCGTTCTTGATGTCGTCGAACGAGCGGATGCGGTTCGTTATCAACTTCGCGCTAATGCCATGAATGGTGACTTGACGATCTATCAACAAGCACTCGATCAGGACGCCTTCTCGCTTGAAGCAGATGCAGCACGCGTCTTAAAAGAAGTCAAATTAGAGGAAGCGCTCTGGACACATAATGCATCCAGTTTAAGCGGCGGTGAACAGACGCGCCTCCAACTTGCCTGTCTGCTTCTGTCACGACCTGATTTCATCATTCTCGATGAACCGACGAATCATCTGGATCAAGAGACACTCGAGTGGCTCACGGAATGGGTCAACATGTCACGGACCTCGATTCTCTACGTCTCACACGAACGATTCTTCATCGACGCAACGGCTGATGCCGTCATTGAATTATCCGAATCAGGGGCAACGCGATACAGCGGAAACTACCAGTCCTATAAAGAACAAAAAGAACATCAAGTTCTGTCGCAACAACGAGCGTATGAAAAACAAGAACGTACACGTAAAGAGCTGACACGCATGATTCAAGGATACCGGCAATGGCATCAAAAAGCCACGAATCAAGCGAGTGAACGGGATCCCTATGCGAAAAAGAAGGCTGCTAAACATGCGACGAAGGTCAAGGCAAAAGAGCAGCAACTCGAGCGTCTACTCGAGGATCGTGTACAAAAACCACAGGTTGCACCGACTGTTCACGTCGCATTCGAACATGAAGCGATTCGTGCGAAACGACTGATTTCGTTCGAACGTGTCTCATTCATGCATGAGACAACACTAATCCTAAACGATGTTTCGTTTACGGTAGAACGTGGCGACCGAATTGCTGTCATCGGACCGAATGGAAGCGGGAAATCGACCTTACTGCGTCTCATCGAGGGCGAGTATGTCCCTAATCAAGGGAATGTAATCCGTCATCCTCGATTGAAGACTGGCTATTTTTCACAAGCCCTTTCCCACTTACCGACATCTGGTACGTTGTTAGAGGCATTACTTGAGTATGGCACAATGAGTGAAACGGACGCTCGGACGTTGCTCGCCTGTTTTTTATTCCGTCGCGATGATGTTTACCGGTCGATTTCCGACGCTAGTATGGGCGAGAAATGTCGGATCGCTTTCTTACGCCTGTATTTTTCTGGTGCTCACTTGCTTATTCTCGACGAGCCAACGAACTATTTGGATCTTGCGACTCGTGAACAAATCGAAGCCGCTCTCGATGTCTTCCCTGGTGAGCTCCTCTTCGTCTCTCACGATCGCTATTTCACCGATCGGCTGTCGAATCGGACGTTTGATTTAACGACTGGATTCAACGATCATTCGGTCGGAACTGCCACGGTACGAAACGCTCGCCGAAGTGACCCTGAAGCGATTCAATCCGACTTACACCGTCTTGATGCTTTGACGGGTAACGTTCCGTTCAATACAGAAACGAATGAATCACTTTCAAAAGAATAACGAGAAAAAGCATCTGCATAGAAAAAGAGACTCCTTTTTCCGTTGCAGATGCTTTTCATATTTCAGTCGTATTATCGCTTTTGATACTTCACTTTCGTATGCGCTTGGGCCTGCTTGTGGATTTTTTTCCACTTTTCCTTCTCTGCCGCCTGCAACGCCACATTTTGCTTGCGTTCCGCATAAGCGATTTCTCGTTTTAGCTTGACGAAGCTGTTCCAGCGCTCAGCAGTTAGTGTACCATCTTCTAAAGCTGTCCGAACGGCACAGCCCGGTTCCTTCTCATGTTCACAGTCTCGGAAACGACAGTTTTCAGCAAGCTCCTCAATATCGGAAAAAGTCGACGATAAACCGTCACTTCCATCCCATAAGGCCAATTCTCTCATCCCCGGTGTATCAACAAGCAATAGACCGTTCGATAGTCGTTTCAGTTCGCGATGCGTCGTCGTGTGACGTCCGCGTTCATCGTCTTCTCGTACGCCCCCCGTCTCCATTAACTGTTCTCCAGCTAAAGCATTGACGAGTGTCGACTTCCCGACGCCGGACGATCCAACTAATACGATCGTTTGCTTGATTTGTAACTGTTCACGCAACACCTCTAATCCGTCACCCGTCAAGGAATCAACGGCAAGGATTGGTGTTCCGAACGCAATCGCTTCGACAGCCTGCAGTTCCGTTTCAATCGACGGCATCAAACTTTTTTTCGTCAGGACGATGATTGGTGTCACCCCTGCATCCCAAGCAACCGTTAAATAGCGTTCCAGTCGACGGACGTTGAAGTCATGTCCAAAAGCCATGACAAGCAAGGCGACGTCGACATTTGCGCAGATGATTTGTTCCTCGGTTTCCGTTCCTGCTGCTTTTCGAGAAAATTGAGAAGATCGTGGCAAGACACGTTCGATTCGTCCTTTGCCTGGCTCTCGCTCTGTTTGGATGATCCAGTCCCCGACCGCTGGCAATTCAGCTTTTGTTCCCGATTGGAAACGTAACTTACCAGACAGCTCGCTGAGCGACTCTCCTGTTTCCGTCATAACACGATAGTGTGTTTGATAGACAGCTATAATCCGTCCTAATCGTTCTGTTCCTGTCGTTTCGTAGACAGGTGGTGTACCCCATTCGTTCAAATGGTTTCCTCCTCTGATTTAAGGGAGGGAAACCCCTCCCTGGTTTCCGACACATGTTACTTGTTTTACGTTGATTGTTGCACTCATCAACATCACTCCTCTCAATTCGATTCCTTTATAGAATACCATATCAATCAATGGTTCTGACAGCGCTTCCCTCGAAGTCAGACCTTCTCTCCGCCTTAAGCCCGAGAGCAAATACGGTCCAAAGAGCGTCGTCGGAACAGAAGGACTCCCGTATCATAAAGGTATCAACACAAGGGAGGCTTCCTCATGAAGCAATCGAAAGGAAAACAACTGGTGATGATTCTCGCTGGACTGGCATTACTTGCCGTTGTCATCGGAACATTACCGCACATGATCGGACTTGGCTTAGGGGCGTTACTCGCGTTCTATTCGATCAGTAAGTTCATGCAATCGAACAAATGGCCAGCGAAACTCGGTTTCGGATTCCTAGCAGCCATCGGAATCGGACTTGCCCTCTCGAACATCTGGGCAGTTATCGGAATCGCAGCAGCCATCGCATTGTACGTCGGTTACATGCGTATGAAGCTACAACGTGTTAATGTCCAGGATCTCTTTAACCGTCGCCGTACATCAACGACACATTTCGAAGCAGACTGGAAAGACTTAGACGAAAAACGTTTCTAATCAAATCAAAAGGTATGACCCGATAGCATTCGCCACTTCTAAGGAGGAATTTTTCATGAAAAATGTATTTGATCAACTCAACGATTTTGCAACACAAATGATGACAGAAGTTAAAAAGGCAGCCGAACAGGGCGAAGTACCTGCTAAAAAGCTCGTTCGTCATATTCGATCTACAGAAGCTGATTTAAAAGAAATCGATCGACTACTCGAGCGTCAACGGACATTACTGCAAGAATTAACGCATAAACAAGAAGAAGCGAAGGATTTAGCCGATAAACGCTTCAAGCAAGTTGAGATCGCAAATGAAGCCGGTGAACAACAACTGGCTGAGCGCGCAGCCATCGAATCGAAACATTACGGGGAGCAATACCGGTTCTTCGAAGAACTCGTCGCTGAGACGAAACGCGAGTTGAACGAATTGGAACGTGAAGCTCTCGAGTTGAAGTTAAAGCTCGAAGATTTACAGAACAAACGGTACGAATGGATGATGCGCGAAAACGTCTCAAACTTAAAAAACAAGATGAACCAGGTGCTAGATCGCGAACCAAATGCTACTATAAAAGAAGAAGCACATCCGTTCACGGCAGAAGAGCCTGAGGCAAAACAACCAGCCGTTGATGAAGATGATATCGATGCGCGTATCGCTGAACTCGAGCGCCGCATTCACCAATAAGCAGTCAATGACGAAGGAGGCGTATGCCTCCCTTTGTCATGTTAGAAAGGAGATTGATCGTGCGACGATTAAGTACGAAACAACTGGTCGGTTACGTATCGATCCTGTTCGCCCTCGGTCTGTTCTATGACCTATTGTCCGGTGCAGGAAATGTATTGTTTGGTGTCTTATTTCCGTTCCTGCTGTACTATGTCGGGATTCATTTCCGACGACGCAATCATGAAAAATTAGCGATTCTCTTCTACATCGTCGGTACGATCATTCTTGCTGGCGTCGTCCTTAGTTCGGCTGCCATCGGTTTTGTCATTGCCGGAATTTTGCTCTATCTTGGGATTATTCTCGTAACACGGCATTCCGTCCGAGAATTTTTGTTTTCACGGATTGCCCCGCATCAATATGAAGAAGAAGGCATCAAGATTCAACCGGCTTACTCCTTCTCAACCCAAGCCGATGCACCATACGTCTTACAGGATTTGAGCGAACAGTTCATCGTCAAGGATTTAGAAATCGATTTGACACACGCTTACGTTCCGGAAGGTGAGACATTAATCGTCGTCAGTGGTGTCGTCGGAGACGTTCGGATTCTTTTACCGTCCGGCTATGACTATACGCTTGATACCTCAATCGGCTTCGGAAGCGTCAAGACGGACATCCGCCGGATTCCAACCTTCTTTAATCGACGTATTCAATTCCGAGCACCGGAATACGGTGAAGCGACACGGAAGGTTCGTATTCATGTCATGCTCGGTATTGGCAACGTGGAGGTGTCTTCGATATGAAGCGTGATCAATTCCCGCTTGGTGTCATTGCACTCCAAGTCATGACGGGCTTTTTGACAGCCGTCATGACGACGTTGTTATTCTTAAGTACGCGACAAGTCGATTGGCATGTCTTGTTCGTCCGTCAACAAGATTTCCCTGTCCTTCTACTCGTCATCGGACTCTCGTTATTACTACCGCTTGCCATCGGTAGCATGCATTACTTTTTCTTGCGACGTGACTTCAAACGTGTCACGACTGCCATCATTGAACTGGAACAAGGAAAAGATGTGACAATCGTTCCCGGTCCCTACTTCCATACGTTGACACGCTTATCGCGGATCGGAAAACGTATCGACGAACAAGTCGAAACCGTCCAAAAGATCAGCACGCGTCCGCAACATGTTGAACAAGTAAGAGTTCAAGCCGTCACGGAAGAACGAAAGCGACTCGCACGTGATTTACATGACTCCGTTTCGCAACAGCTTTATGCCATTTCCATGATGACAACAGCAGCCAAACAGACGATTCTGTCTCAACCTGAAGCTGCCGCCAAACAAATCGAGATGGTCGAGACGATGGCACAAACGGCACAGTCTGAAATGCGCTCACTCTTACTTCAACTTCGCCCCGTCGAACTTGAAGGGATGACGTTACAACAAGGACTTTCTCAATTGCTCGAAGAATTATCTAGAAAGCAGTCCACACAATTAAGTTGGAAGTTAGAAGAGATGTCACTGCCACGACAAATTGAAAACGAGTTATTCCGGATCGTTCAAGAAGGATTGACGAATGCATTACGTCACGCGAAAGCGTCTCATATGGATATTGAACTTCGACAATTCAACGAAACGATCATTCTGAGCATGAATGATGATGGTGTCGGATTCGTCGTTGATGAAAAGAAACTTGCCTCTTATGGCATTAATTCGATGCGGGAACGGACGGCTGAGATGGGCGGAACGATTCGTCTCGTCAGTGTTCCAGGACAAGGAACCCAAATCGAAGTCAAACTTAGAAAAGATCGGATGGTGCAAGTATGATACGCGTATTATTAGTAGATGATCATGAGATGGTCCGGGCCGGTGTGTCTGCTTTCCTTTCCACACAACCAGACATCGAGGTCGTCGCCGAAGCGTCGGATGGTCAAGCAGGAGCCTTTCTTGCGCTTGAACATCGACCGGATGTCATTTTGATGGATTTAGTGATGGAGCCAGTTGATGGCGTCGAAGGAACACGACTGATTCGCAAAGACTGGCCGGAAGCAAAAATTCTCGTCGTGACGAGTTTTCTTGATGACGAGAAAGTCTATCCTGTCATTGAAGCGGGTGCGATGAGTTATGTTTTAAAGACCGCTAGCGCCTTTGATATTGCAGAAGCGATTCGCAAGACGGCAAACGGTCAATCGGTCATGGCAGCACAAGTGACCGGTAAAATGATGGAACGTCTTCGTCGTCCTACGACACACTTGCATGATGATTTGACGGAACGTGAGCAGGAAGTTCTTCAATTGATGGCTCGTGGTATGGCGAACCAAGAAATCGCAGACGAATTATTCATTTCCTTAAAAACCGTTAAGACACACGTCTCGAACATCTTATCGAAACTCGATGTCGTAGACCGTACACAAGCTGTCGTCTATGCCTTCAAGCATAATCTCGTCAAATAAGATTTAGCCCTTCATTACTTATTCCTTAAGCTCACGCAAAGAACCCCGAATCGTCTCCTATTTAGAGACGATTCGGGGTTTTTCACTGTCTTACCAGAGTCTCCATCCGGGAGCTCCTGGAGGGGCATTTTCAATCATATGCCAAATCGGTACCGTATAGGCAAACGCAATCAAAGCGAACGTCACGAAAATCCATAGCTTCCAATTTTCAAAGAAGAGTGGTGTTGCCATCGCCTTTTCTTCTGTTTCAGCAATCGGAAATTCTTCTTTTCCCTTCGGTGCCCGGAAAGCAAGTTGGAACATCGCATAGAGGAATAGCAGAATCGAGATGAATAAAATCGTTCCACCGATCGCCATTGCAACATGATACGGAATCCAGTCGGCGACGATTGAATCTTTGAAATAAGTTGCCGGACCGGTCCGTCTTGGATTACCGAGTAGACCTGAGATATGCATCGCCGTCGACATGAAGAGCATTCCGATCGTCCAGGCAGCCGTTTGAACAAGTCCGAGACGATTCATTGCCGGCGTCAACGTCCGACCACGTAAGAGTGGAACAAGCCAGTACGCTGTTCCGAAGAACGTTAGTGCGACAGCCGCACCGACCGTGATGTGAAAGTGTCCAGTGACCCATAATGTATTGTGAACGATGATATTTAGTTGATGGGACGCATTAATGACACCACCTGCACCTGCTGGAATGAAGAATAACATCCCGATGAACGGTGCAAGAAAACGAACATCACGATACGGCATTTTCTTTACCCAACCAAATATGCCAGTTTCTCCCTTACGGCGTCCCGCTAACTCGAATGTCGCAAACATGGAGAAGGCTGTCATCAATGATGGGATGATGACGAGGAATGTCAAGACGACTTGGACATATTTCCAAAATGCTGAAATCCCTGGCTCTAACAATTGATGGTGAAAACCAACCGGGAAGGAAAAGAGTAGGAATAATAAAAATGACATACGTGCTAACGCGTCAGAAAAAATCTTGCCACCAACGATTTTCGGAATGACCGTATACCAGACGATGTAGGCAGGTAACAACCAGAAATAGACGAGTGGATGACCAAAGTACCAAAATAGCGTCCGGGATAGCTCGATTCCGACCTTATCTGTCCAACCGAGGGATAAGGGAAGTAACTGAAAGAGAATCGTTGCCGCTACGCCGAGTGTCGCAACGACCCATAACAAGGCAGTCATGATGCTCATGTACGCTTGAAGCGGTGGATGAACGCCAGGATGTTCCCGCTTGTAATCAGCATACATGCGGAACATGGCACCAGACGCGATCCATGTTCCGACGACGAAGATGACGAGTCCGATATAAAATACAGGGTGTGCCTTGAGTGGTGCATAGAATGTATAGAGGACGGAAGCTTCACCTGCAAGTACCATCCACGTGACGAGGACGACACCAAGGATCATGAACCAAAATCCGACCCATCCAAGACGTCGAGGAAACTCTTCGAAGCGTCCGAATGATTGACCTAAAAATGAAAACAATAATCCAAAAATGAATAATGTCGTAAAGACGATCGCAAGCATCAACCCGTGTGCAGTCAGAAGCTCATAATATCCGATTCCAGCAATCTCTGGAATGGCACCTGTTCGTACCATCGTTTGTAGTAATCCACATAGACCACCGATCAATAAAGCGACAAGTGAAAAACTGACATGTGCGAAGGCCAGTTTTGCTTCCTTGATTCCGATGACGGTAGCCGGTAAACCACGTTCCATCTCGAACTGTCGTAGTTTTTTTGAAATGGCATTCATCTTATTCCACCACCTTGATTTTGGTTGTCATCATATGATGAGCATTTCCACAGTATTCATTACAGACGACGAGATACTCGCCAGCTTCCTTGAACGTATACTCAATCGAATTAATATGTCCGGGAACGACCATCATGTTGACGTTCGTCTTAACGATTTCAAATCCATGAACGACGTCCTTCGATGTCACGAGAAAATCGACTGTCGCTCCTTTAGGTATGACCATATCTTTTGGTGTAAACTGAAAAGCTTGTGAAACGATGACCGCTTCATATCGGTTGTCATCAATCTTCTTTAGTCCTGGCTTATCAAATGGCTTAGTTTGATCGACTTTCGTCGGATCAATCAATGTCGCATCGGATGGCGGTTGATTCCCGGATGCAAAAGCGGATACGCCGATGATGATCAAGAAAACCGCTAGCATCGCTGATCCAAAGACCAGCCAGATTTTTTCTAGACGATGAATATGCATCGTGACTCCCCCTTAACGTGATATGAATAATAGAAAGATTGAGCTCCACATCCCGATGATGACACCTGCCACGATCAGAACGGCAACGAATGTTCCTTTTAGGTTCGATTCTGTTTTTTGGCTCATGGTGATTTCTCCTCTCCTGCTTTGAACTTGTCTTTATTGTAAGAATTCAGCAAGTCTGGAAACTGTGATAAATATCACTTTAAATATGAAAATTCCGCAGTTTTCTTTCTAAAAACACACAGAAAGTTCACATCTGAACAAGCGAGGAAAGTGCTACTTCTATACAAAAAAAAAACAATTCCAACATGAGACAGAAAAAACTGCTTCACGTTCGAATTGTTCGCATACTATCGATTAAATTCGACAAACACCTGCCGGGCACCCTTCACAATGACACAGATCCCGTAAATATTGCGGATTGTGAATGATGATTTCTTTTGCTGTCATCGAAATGACCCCTTCTTTTTTCCACTGAGAAAACATACGATTAACAGTTTCACGTGGTGCACCAATCAATTGACCAAATTCACCGTCGGATGGTCGCTTCGCAAGACGATAAGCTTCTCCCACCTGTTCCCCTTCCATCGCAATCAGGCGAAGTAACGTCGAAGCTAATGCCCCTGGTTTTCCAAACAGTAGTAAGTCACGTAATTTCGTTTCCGTTTGCTTCCGCATTAATGCTTGCCACCGCATGATTTCAAGCGCAAAGGCACCGTCTTTTTTCATGAGCTCTTCTAATTGATTTTTTGATAAGAATCCGATGATGCTATCTTCCATCGTTTCAATACTGTAGGAGCTCGGAAAAGCTTCTCCTACATCAAATTCACCAAACAAATCCCCTTTGAAGTATAAAAACATGAGTAATGGACTGCCCTTTTTCGTCAACTTCGATAGTTTGACGCCTCCTTGTTTCACATAAAACAACTTGTCGTTCAATTCCCCTTCCCAACAGACGATGGAATCCTTTTTGAACGTCGTTTCCGTCATGAAGCTCTCCAGTAACGTTCTTGTCTCAGGTGATAAGACGAACGTATTGGCTTCCGTCGTTCCACAAGTTAGCATATCCATTTCTCCTCTCCTCTTCTTCTGCTTTTAGTATAGAACATCACAGTCCAAAAGAATGGATTTTCAAAAGATTGTCAAACTTTGTTCAACATTTCACATTATTATTTTTAAAATTACCTGACGACTACTTTTAAGAATACAAAAGAAATCGTCAGGAGTGATGTCATGGATTTATACCATAGTAATGATGAACAATTCGATTGACTGCTTGACCGGGTGTCTGATCGTACCAGTTCTGTTGGAACTTCTGCATGTGTTGACGACATTCTTCAAGTATCACATCAGACATGATCCACTCCATCAACTGCTCCATCCGTTCAGTCTGTCGGACAGGTAGCGGTTTCGGATATTGATCAACGAGCCCTGGTAGTTGTCGGTATGTGTCAATGTCCGGTGTATACAAGAACGCCGGAATGTTGAGGAGACAGCTTTCAAATGGAATGGAAGAATAATCAGTTACGAGAACATCTGTGATCAGCAAGTAATCATTGATCTGATACGTATCGTCTAGAAGATGGATATGGCTAGAACGATAGGTAGAAAGAGCTCGAATCGTCGGATGTAATTTAACGAGAATCGTCCATCCCGCTTGAGCAAGTTGTTCGAACTGTTGAATCGTATGATCTTCTGTCCCTTTGTATTCCCGGTATGTCGGTGCATACAATAAGATCCGACGGTCAGTCTTTGCGTATTGTTTTCTTAATTCCAGTGTTTTCTGCTTTCGTTGCTCCTCATCAAACCAATAGTCCGTTCGTGGCATGCCGAATGGTTTAAAATGGGATCGTTTTAAGTCGTGTGGTGTCATGAACTGTGTCGCACAGCGCATTCCCGGTACGATGAAATCGCCATATTCCTGATAAACACGTCGAAATCGATTGCGTACTCGTTCCGATACGAACAGACTTTTTGAAGAGGTCAGTCCAAATTGCTTTAATGTTCCTGCCGCGTGCCATAGCTGGATACGTCGTGCTCCTCGTCGCGTTGTTGCGACACTGAACTCTGCGACATAATTATCGACGAAGACCGTCCGGGAGGTCGCAAGCAAATACGCCAGTCGAACGAATCGTAAACGACGAAATCGAAGAGTCCGATCTGACTTCCACAGATCCGGCTGCTTCATGAAATGATGATCATATACAAGATACCGTTTCTCACTTGGCAATTCCTGCGCTAAGCGATCATTAACAGGTTTTGCGTTATCACCATACGTCATCCAAAACAAAGTGACTGATCGAAGCGGTAACCATCGAAAGACACCATAACAAATACGAAACAACAATAAATAGACCCAAACGATTCCTTCTCTAACCACTTTCATCCTGCCCTTCTACGAAGAAAGACCGCACTTCAATCGTGTGGTCTCCTCTTCAATCACTTCGAAGCTAATTCCGTTTTAATCTGGCTTGTAGAGATGCCTTCAGTCCGGCTGAGGTAAACGACTTCACAGTGCTCTTTCAAGAAGTCGAACTCACCTTTCCAGTCGTCACCCATGACGAAGAGATCAACATCATGTTTTTGCACATCTTCTACTTTTTGATCCCAACTGTTTTCTGGAATGACTTCATCCACATAACGGATGGCTTCAAGGATCATCTTCCGATTCTCGAAGTTGTGGTAAGACTGTTTATGTTTCAAACGATTGAATTCGTCTGTCGAAATCGCGACGATGAGGTAATCGCCCATCTCTTTTGCACGTTTTAAGATGTTGATGTGACCCCAGTGCAATAAATCAAATGTTCCGTACGTAATAACCTTCTTCATGATTTTGCTCTCCCTTTTATCCGTAAATTCTCTTTATGATCGTCTTCATCGCCCGTTCTGAAGCCTGCCCATCATCCCATTGACAATACGTCTCTTGGAACGCTCGGAATGCTGATGCATACCGTGTGTGCCAATCATCCAACTGATTCAATTCTTCAAATAGTGCTGTTTCAGTGGATAATAATGGTCCCGGTGCCTCCTGTTCAAAATCGAAGTAAAATCCGCGCAACTGATCGCGATAATGTTCTAAGTCATACGTATAGAACAAAATCGGACGCGATAAATGCGCAAAATCGAACATGACAGAAGAATAATCCGTGATCAAAGCGTCTGACGCCATATATAGCTCCGCGATATCCGGGTAGTCCGATGTATTTCGAACGGATGGATAAGCAGTGACGTCGAGACGACTTCCGACTAAATAGTGCATTCGGATAAGCAGAACATATTCATCCCCAAATCGCTTTTCAAATTCCTCCAACGAAAAGGGCAGCTCAAATGAATATTTCCCTTGACCTTCGAACGCATTATCTCGCCAAGTAGGTGCATACAGCAAGACTTTTTTCGAAGAATCAATCTCATAGTGGCGATAAACCGTTTCTTTGATTTTAGCATGCCGTGCCTCTTGATAAAATATATCATTTCGAGGGTATCCAATTTCTAGCATCTCACCTTCAAAAGCAAATGCCCGTCGAAAGATTGAACTAGAATAGGCATTCGGAGAAATTAAGCCGGACCATTTTGCAGTCTCCTGCTTAAATCCTTGCTTGTACCGCTCAGTCGTCGTATTCGCCATTTGGACATCATCCATATCAAGCGCGAGCTTTTTGAGCGGTGTGCCGTGCCATGTTTGGAGATAATACGTTTTTTTCGGTTTGATCAACCAACCCGGTAACCGACTGTTTGATACCCAGACCCGTGATGTCGCGAGCAAATAAATCCAGCGAAATGTCAACCGATCTACTGTCTTGACGTCTGGTGGAAACGTAACACCTCGTTGTTTACTAAAAATCAACTCACACTCCGGATGCATCGTACTCATCAATTCGTAGATGGCGCGCGGACTGTCACTATATTGTTTTCCGAGAAAACTCTCGAAAAGGACTCGATTTCGTTTTTGTGGAAACCATGTAAAGACTTTCATGACGGTCTGTAGACCGTATTCAATAAAACCTGTTCGTTTGATCCACTGTTTTACTTGATCTTTCAAGTGAAGAGCTCCTTCTTAAGTCAATTAATCACAGCTCATCATAACAAAAAGCGCATCCATTTGGAATTGCTATTTGTTCGCATGTAGCGGAAAGGTAAATCAAACGCCGTCGTGTTTTTGACGATTCCTTTACGGTGGCTGAACGTCTCGAAACTATACTTGCCATGATATCCACCCATGCCACTCGCCCCGACTCCACCAAATGGTAAATGATGCTGTGCGACGTGCATCAATGTATCGTTGACACATCCGCCACCGAATGAAATCCGTTCAAGGATACGATGTTCGACGGCTTTGTTCTCTGTGAACAGATAAAGTGCAAGCGGTTTGTCACGCTCATTGACGAACGCGATGACTTCTTCGATTTCACGGTAGGTCAACACCGGCAGGATCGGTCCGAAGATTTCGTCTTGCATCAATGGAGCATCCACCGCTACATTCGTCATGACGGTCGGCGCCATCTTGCGCGTTTCCGGATCGACTTGTCCACCGAATTCAATCGTCCCTTGCGACAAGTAACTGCTGAGACGATTCAGATGATCGTCCGATACGATTTTGACGTAGGATGAGACACCGACGCCATTCCCATACTGTTTGAAGGCTTCTTCTTCAATCAACTGCAAGAAACGTTCTTTGACGTCTTCATGGATTAATACGTAATCCGGTGCAATACATGTCTGTCCGGCATTCAGCCATTTTCCCCATGCGATCCGCTTCGCCGCTAGACGAAGATCCGCATCCTTGTGAACGATCGTCGGTGATTTTCCACCCAGTTCAAGTGTGACCGGCGTCAAATGCTTCGCCGCAGCCTGATGCACGATTTTTCCGACGCGTGTGGAACCCGTAAAGAAGATATAATCAAAACGTTCGTTTAATAAGGCGCTACTGACTTCAGCATCTCCTTCTATAACGATTCCGAATCGTTCATGGAATGCCGTTTCAAAGACTTCTCGTAATACACGAGAGACATTCGGTGTCAGCTCGGATGGTTTAAGGACGACCGTATTCCCCGCCGCAATCGCACCAATGACCGGAGCAAGTGCCAGCTGGAAAGGATAGTTCCATGGTGCGATGACAAGAACGTTGCCATAGGGTTCGTACTGGATTTCACTTTTCGATCCGATATGCAGAAGCGGTGTTGCGACACGCTTCGGGCGTGCCAGTCGACGGAGTTGTCGCTCCATCCGTTGAATTTCTCCATAAACGAAACCGATTTCCGTCGTAAAAGCATCATGCTGTCCTTTATTAAGATCTTGTTTTAATGCCTCATAGATCGCAGCTTCATGCGTTTCAATCGCTTGGCGTAAGAACGTCAGCATACTTAAGCGAAAAGCTAGACTACGTGTTGCACCTGTTTGGAAAAAGTGGCGTTGCGTCTGAAGACGTTCTGAAAGCACTGTCTCTGTCATCGTTGTTTCCATCCGAGAATCTCCCCTTTAACTGATCTATAACACTGATTTCATCTTACCATATCTCTTTTTCGATATGAAAAAAGACGGAGAGGCTTCTCCGTCTTGCTTCTTATAATTGAATCGCTGTCTCAAGTGCAACTTTCATCATATCGTTGAATGTCGTTTGGCGCTCTTCCGATGTCGTTTCTTCTCCTGTCAACAGGTGATCTGAAATCGTCAAGATCGTCAATGCATTCACTTTATGTTTCGCAGCGAGAGTGTAGAGTCCTGCTGCTTCCATCTCGATCGCGAGGCATCCGAAATCTGCCCATTTTTTGAAGTGATGGAAATCATCTTGGTAGAACTGATCCGTCGTGAAGATTTGACCGACTTTTGCATCGATACCTTGTTCTTTTGCTGCTGTATACGCTTTATGCAACAGATCAAAAGAAGCAGTCGGTGCGTAGTCTAGTCCATTAAAACGAACACGGTTCTGTGCCATGTCATGCGAAGCACTCATCGCGATGACGACGTCACGGACTTTAACGTCTGGAGTGATCCCACCAGCAGTTCCGACACGAATCAAGTTTTTCGCACCGTATGACTGAACGAGTTCGTTCGCATAGATCGACATCGATGGTACACCCATACCTGTCCCTTGAACCGAAACCTTTTTCCCTTTATAAGTACCTGTGAAGCCATACATTCCTCGAACTTCGTTATAAAGAACGACATCCTCTAAAAATGTCTCAGCGATGTATTTAGCACGTAACGGATCTCCTGGAAGTAAGACCGTTTCGGCGATTTGTCCTTCAGCTGCGTTAATGTGTACACTCATGTACGATTCCTCCTCGATAGTCGTTTAAATCGACAACAATTCACGAAACTCATTCGGTGTCATACCGAATTGTTTTTTGAACACTTTCCGAAAATACTTATCGTCCTGATATCCGACTTCAAGTGCGATTTCGTAAATACGCGCTTCCGTTTCACTTAGTAATTCCTTCGCCCGATTCAAGCGAATCGTTTGAATGTAATCAGATAAGTTAACGGAAAAACGCTGTTTGAAGCGTCGTGATATATACTCTCGGCTCAAGTAAAACCGTTCGCTCATGAATTGCAGTGTCAATTCTTCCGCATAATGCGTTTCGATGTATTTGGCGATTTGATCAATCGCTTCCCCTGATTCCACTACCGGATGGATACATTCCATCGCGCGGGACAAGGCATCATTGAGTACATCTGGATCAACCGGCTTCAATAAATAATCAAAGGATTGATGCAAAATGGCACGTCGCATATACGTATAATCATCATACCCTGTCAGGACGATCGTGACGACCTTTGGATGATGATTTTTTGTCCATTCTAGTAATGTTAGTCCGTCGAGTCCTGGCATTTCGACATCTGTCAGCATTAAATCAATCGTTCCAGTATCCAGTAATCGTTTCGCTTCTTCCCCATGTTCCGCCTCGTAAATATGTGAGACCTGCCAACTGTTCCATTCTCCGAGCAATTTGACCGCTTCCCGTACATGTCGTTCATCGTCTACGATCAACACGTTCATGCCAAGTCCCCCTTCTCATATGGAATCCGAATCACGATTTTAAATCCGCCCTCTACAGCTGAAGAAGAGAGCGTCATATTTGCTTCCTCCCCGTAAAAAATCAAGAGTCGTTCATAAATATTATGGAGACCAATCCCGCTCGTCTCGAGGTCTTCTGGGTTACGATGCATACGCATTTTTCGATCAATCTCTTCAAGTCGTCCTGTTTCAAGAATGGCGCCGCTATTCTCGATTTGAATGATGAGACGTCCACCATCCGTCCGTACTTTGTAGGCGAGATAGTTTTCCGTCGCTGCTAATTGCTGCTGAAAGCCGTGTTTAAAGTAGTTTTCAGCGAACGGTTGCAAGATCATCTTCGGCACTTCAATGTCATTGAGATGCCACGGGACGTCAACGATATAACGGAACCGTTCTGGAAAACGTTGCTGTTGCAAACGAATATACGCCTGGAGATGATCGACTTCTTGTTTTAGCGTCACGATCGTCTGCTCATTATTCATCGAATAACGCATCATTTGTGATAATCCGGTGATGGAGCGGTAAGCAATCTTCCGGTCTCCTTGTAACGTCGTCGTTCCGATCGATTGTAAGGCATTGAATAAGAAGTGCGGATTGAGCTGGGATTGTAATGCCCGTAGCTCATTCGTCCGATTTTCAAGTGCCAGTCGATACTCCCGTTTGATTAAACGATCAATCCGTTGAATCATACGTTGGAACTGGCGATTGAGTAATCCAATCTCATCATTCGTCGTCGCAACGAATGGTGCTGATAAATCCCCTTGTTCGACTCGCCAGACATTTGCTGTTAACTGTTTGATTGGTTTCGTGATCTGCATGGCAACAAGACTTGCGGCAATGATCATGACGAATAATGAGACTAAACCAATCAAAACAAGAATCAATGCCGTTTCGTTCGCCCCTTGGATGACCGATGCATATGGAATTCGTTTGACGAGTGTTAGTGGAACGCCGTTCGTCATCGTCTTCGAGTAGACGATGAACGATTTTCCAACACGTAAACTCCCACTTTGCCCAGTGAATTGATCGACTGGTAGTTCCATCTCTGCCCCAGTCTGTGCTAAGACGCGCTGTTCTGTCATCAACCATAACGACTCTTCTGGATCATTCTCGAACAGCTTCAACTGTTGCTCAAACACATGGACTGGAATATCGACTGAAAGGAAGCCGAGCGGCTCATCTGTCTCGACACGATCGATGCGATAACGAAAACTGACGACTTGTTTCTCATCCAGAATCATCGTGTGGACATTATAGGGTTCAATCGTGTGCGCCTCGTCAATCAACCAGCCACTTTTTTGTTTCATCAATCGAAAATAATCCGTTTCTTGCATCCAATCAAACGTTCCCCGACTCGTTGTTTTCATATTGTAGACCGAATACTCCGAATAACCATTTAAGATGACGAAATGTAACTGCTCGATATCTTGACGTGATAAAAACAGACCTAACATCGCCCGCGAAACGACTCCATCGGATTCGTCTAGTTCCTGATCTGCTCCGACGCGCATGATGTTCATCAACGAACGATTCGCATACAGACTCGTCGATAGACGGCGGATATCCTCTATGTAATGGGTCACCTGTGTATTTCCCCGTGTCAAAACATTCAGGCTAGAACGTTCTGCCTGTTCAATGTTTTGGTGCCGCACATACAAATAGGAAATCGATGTCGCGAGGGCTGTCGGAATCAAGATTGCCAGGACAACGAGACGAATCAAACGCGTCCGGATACTTTTCATGAAAGGCGCCCCCATCCTTTTTCTTGTAATCAATCGTATCATAACCTTGAATCCGCTTACATCATTTCCTGATATTCTCTTTCGCGATTCCGATAAAAAATTCTTTTTTGTTTCGACTTGATTCCGAATGAATTTTACTATAATATCATCAATGTTCGTTTTTTTAATCAATTTGTTATGAAGGTGGTCCTTTTATCCATGTTTAAACTTGCCGCACATCAAACAACCGTAAAACGTGAAATCCAAGCTGGATTCGTAACGTTCATTACGATGGCATATATTCTGCTCGTCAATCCGACGATTTTAGCAGATGCCGGTATTCCTCAAGCTCAAGCTTTTTCTGCGACGATCATCGCGACATTGATCGGTACGCTCTTGATGGGACTTTATGCGAATCTACCAATCGCAGTCGCACCCGGAATGGGACTTAATGCGTATTTTACTTATACACTTGTCGTTGGTGAGAAGATTCCATATCAGACAGCACTCTCAGTCGTCTTCGTCGCTGGTGTCATTTTCTTATTGTTATCACTCTCACCGATTCGTACGAAGCTGATTGAGATCATTCCGATGACATTAAAGCTTGCTATCACAGGTGGAATCGGTCTTTTCATTGCTTCACTCGGTCTTAAGATGTCAGGAATTCTCGTCGCTAGTGAAGATACACTCGTCACGATTGGCGCCTTGACGTCACCAGAAGCATTGATCACACTCATCGGCTTATTAGTTGCTGCGATCCTAACAATCAAACGGGTGCCAGGAGCCATCCTTTATGCCATGATTCTCTCTGGATTGATTGCATTCTTGACAGGTGAATTGAAGTTCTCGGATTCCTTCGTTGCGTTACCGATGTTACCAGAAGGATTGATCATCACGAATCCGTTCAACGCCATTCAAGACGTGTTCCAATACGGTCTGTTCAGCGGTGTCCTCTCCTTCGTTCTCGTGACGATGTTTGACACGACAGGTACGATGGTCGCTGTCGGAGAACAGGCTGGATTGATTGAAGAAGATGGGTCATTGAAAAACAGCGAACGTGCCCTATTATCTGATTCGACTGCGATGGTCGCTGGTTCATTGTTCGGAACAAGCCCCACAACCGCTTACGTAGAATCTGCAGCGGGTGTTGCTGCTGGTGGACGGACTGGACTTACGTCCGTGACGGTCGGGATTCTATTCGCATTATCTGCCGTCTTTGGACCGTTCGTTCAATCGATTTCGAGCGTTCCTGCGATTACTGCGCCAGCATTGATTTTAGTCGGTGCCTTCATGATTCAAAACATCAAACAGATTCCATGGGATGATTTCAGCGAAGCTTTCACGGCATTCCTCGTCATCTTGATCATGCCATTATCCGGTAGCATCGCAACCGGTATCGCATTTGGTTTCATCGTCTATCCGATCATGAAAGCTATCCAAAAAGAGCGTGTCCATCCACTCATCTATGTATTCGCGCTTCTCTTCTTCATCCAATTATTCTTCTTATAACAAAAAACATGCCTGTTCCGTCAGTTAATCGGAACAGGCATGTTTTTTGAATCACTTCTTATTTCTTCATTTTATCCCATGTCTTCGTGAAGTCCTGCAGCATCTCGTCGGCTGTTTTTTGCTTACCAACATACGCTTGCATGATCGCTCCGAACTCGTTTACAGCACCATCCGGATACTTGAACCAGTTCCATGAGATTGTTTTTCCGTCTTTCGAGTACGCTTGAATATCATCTGCAAGCGGTCCTAAATCCTTCGCTTCGATTGATTTGAAGGCAGGGATGAACTTGAATTTATTGACCATGTAGTCTTTTCCTGTATCAGACATCGCCATCCACTCGAGGAATTTTTTAGCTTCTGCTTTGTTCTTCGAGTTCTTGTTGACGACCCAGTTGTTTGGTACGCCGACAGGAAGACGATCCATTTTTTCTTTATCATCATTGATCGGCATCGGGATGAAGCCCATGTTGATGTCCGGATTGACGTCCGTAATCAATTGTTGTGCCCAGTTCCCTTGTTGAAGCATTGCTGTCTTACCTTCAGCAAATTGAGAGACTTGTGTGTTGTAATCCGTCGTTAACGGATTTTTATTACCGTACTCAATCGTTAAATCAAATAGATTCATGAAATCCTTGAACTGTTTGTTATCTTCGAACTTTCCTTTTCCAGAATTCAAGTCTGCGATGAACTGATCTGGATCATCCTGCTGTGCGACCGGAATGTTCAAAAGGTGATTACCGAGAATCCACCACTCGCCGTATCCAATCGAGAATGGCGTCACTCCGTCTGCTTTCAGCTTCTTAGAAGCTTCCGTCAATTCAGTTAATGTTTTCGGAAGTTCCGTGATACCGGCTTTTTTGAAGATATCTTTATTGTAGATAAAGCCATACCCCTCAAGGTTCATTGGCATACCATACAATTTACCATCAATCGTCATTGGTTCTTTTGATAGGTCCGTTAGATCACCGACCCACTTTTCATCTGACAAATCTTCTAACTTATCCTGCCATGTTTTTGCTTCCGTAAAGCCACCGTTGTTAAAGACATCCGGCTCATTACCTGAAGCGAACTGTGATTTCAGAGCCGCGCCATAGTCCGATCCACCACCGACTGTTTGCACGACGACTTTCGTCCCGGTTTCTTTTTCATACGCTTTTGCCATCTTTTCCATGTCTTTTGCGATTTCAGCCTTGAATTGGAATACGTTGAGCGTCTTACCGTCTTTTGAACCACTATCTTTCGAGTCATCGCTATTCAATGTACCGCCACCACATGCTGCCAAAGCGACGACCATCGCCGTCGTGACGACAGGTAATGCTGCCCATCTTCTTTTACGCATTCGGATTCCCTCCCTGATTTCGTTTCATTTCGTGCTACATCTTCACAATAAATGAAAACGCTTGCAATGAAGAGAGAGAAAGTTGTCCGGTGTGGTGGAAAATATTGAACAATCGTTATCCGAGTCTTTTTATCGGAATTGTTGTATCATGAAACTAGAGATTCTTTTATGAATAGGAGTTTGATGCCATGTCCTTGCAACTCACGATTTTATTGATTGGTATATTGCTGTTTGCCGCCGTCTGGACGACGAAGTTATCAAGCCGTCTGAATATTCCTGCTCTACTAATTTTTATCGCTCTTGGTATGATTGCCGGAAGCGACATTACGGGGTTCATTCGTTTTGACGATGCAGAACTGGCTCAGCTTCTCGGAACCGTTGCCCTCATCATCATCTTATTCGAAGGTGGTCTGCAAACGGTTTGGAAGGAAGTGCGTCATGAATTGGCCCCTTCCCTCTCGCTTGCGACGTTCGGAGTCTTCATCGCTACATCCATCGTTGCCGTTGCTTCCCATTATATTCTGGGCTTTAGTTGGGCGAATGCTTTTTTACTCGGCGCAATCGTTGGTTCGACGGATGCCGCTGCCATCTTTTCTGTCTTGAGTGGTCAGCCGATTCGACGGAAAGTCGGATCAACACTCGAAGTCGAGTCTGGTACGAATGACCCGATGGCCGTCTTTTTGACTGTCTTGTTTCTTGAATTCGTGACAAACCCTGAAGAAGCATCGCTCTTATCGGGACTTGGATCACTCGTTTGGGAAATGGCGATGGGACTTCTGATTGGTTTGTTGATTGGATGGGCAGCTTCGACCTTGATCAATCGGATCGATTTGTCCTCTTCTAGCTTTTATCCAATCATGCTCATGTCGTTTGCTTTCTTGTCTTTCGGTTTAGCTGATACGTTCCACGCCAGTGGATTTTTAGCAGTATATGTCACAGCGATCTACATCAGTAATCATGAACTCGTCTACCGACAGACACTCGTCCGTTTTACGATGAGTATGGCGCACCTTGCCCAAATCGGAATGTTCATCGTGCTCGGTCTGCTCGTCTTTCCGAAACAATTGCTCGATGTCCAGGTCATCCTGTCTTCCATTGCGCTGGCACTGATCTTAATTTTCATCGCTCGTCCTTTGTCAGTCTGGGTGAGTCTCCTTCCGTTTCGTTATTCGTGGCAAGAGAAGGTCTTCATTTCCTTTGCTGGTCTAAAAGGAGCGGTACCAATCATTCTCGCGACATACCCTCTCGTTGCCGATATCGAAAATGCATCGATGATCTTCAATATCGTGTTTTTCACAGTCTTATTATCAACGTTAATTCAAGGGAGTATGTTGACGTTCCTTTCCGAGCGGTTACGACTGAACGAAACACAGACTTCTGCTATCCATACCGTCATTGAATTCATGTCAATCGGTAAACCGAATGCGGAAATCATTGAATTGACGTTACCGATGTCCCATCCATTCATTGGAATGACGATCTCAGAGATTGATTTGCCTCAGGAATTTTTGATCACAGCTATCATCCGTGATGATCAAATCATTACTCCACGCGGAGACACTGCCCTAGAAGGCAATGATCAACTGTTATTGCTAACGCCAAAACATCGGATCAAGACACTGAAACGATTCTTGTTTCCTCCCGCTTGATCTGTTCATGAAACAACGCAGTGGATCCTGAAGATCCACTGCGTTGTTTTTTACATATTCATGAATCTGATTGTTTCGTTTGTGCGTCTTGCTTCTGTTCCTTACGTTTCGCTTTGGCACGACGGTAGAGAACGTATCCACCAAGAATCACGACGATTCCACCTAAGATCCACCATAACTCTTGTTCTAACCCTTTTAGCATGGATTCAGCACGTTCTACTCCGAATCGTTCACCGACCCAGATGTAAAAGAAGGAAACTGGAAAAAGTCCAATACTTGAAGCGAGTAAATAGCGTTTGAACGAAAGACCAAACAAACCACACGGAATCGAGACGACCGAGCGCACGACTGGGAAAAAACGTCCGAACAAAGCAGACCATGTTCCGTATTTCCCGACGATGCGCTCCCCTTGCTCAATTTCTTTTTCTTTAATCAGTAACCATTTGCCGTACCGGATAAGTATCGGACGACCTGCATAACGACCTAGAAGATAAAAGACCGTCGCCCCCATCAGACTTCCTAAAAAACCGACCAGAACAGCAGCTGTCCAACTGACCGTTCCGTTCGACACATATAGACCGAGCAACGGTAAGCCCACTTCTGCCGGAATCAATTCCGTTCCAAGACCAACAATCATAATTCCTAAAAACAGCCAGAGATTGGATTCTCCGGCTGAAAACAACCATTCCAACATACGAATAACCCTCCGTTCATCCTCTCGCTGGACGGAGGAGATAATAAATGATGACGACTAATGTCGTCCAAACACCTGTGAAAATTCCGATAATCCCGACAATGAAGAAACCGAGAGCAACGATTGAGCCTGTCCGTTTATAATCCCGCCACATCGTCCGTAATCCTTTAATGTTGAACCAAAGGAATACAAGGAATAATACAGGGATGAGTAATCCTACGATCAATAAAGAAGACATGTCTTCACCTCTTTCTTATTTATTGTTATCCCCATTCTACCAGGAATCGACACGTCTTTCCTCCGCCTGAGGTCTTACGAACCTAAAAAAAGAGCACGCTTCCGAATCGGAGCATGCCCTTTGCTTTATAAACATCCTATTTTGACGCTTTCTTACTATATATATGTCAGAGCAAGTGGACGCCTTCCGCTTGAAGACTTTTACGCGTCTCTTCCGACCAGACAGAAGCCTGGACTTCACCGATGTGACGTTTCTTCAATAAGAACATCGCCATACGGGATTGACCGATTCCTCCACCCATCGTTAACGGTAGACGCTCTTCGAGCACACCTTGATGGAACGGGAACGCCAATTTATCCTCTTCTTGAGCAATCGCCGTCTGTTTTAAAAGCGCTTCACGGTCAACGCGAATTCCCATTGAAGACAATTCGAATGCTCCGATTTCTGGGTGGTGTACTAAAATGTCACCGTTGAGTGTCCAGTCATCGTAGTCAGCCGCTCGACCATCATGCTTCTCACCTGAAGCCAATGCGCCACCGATTTGCATGAGGAAAACTGCACCATATGCTTTTGTGACTTCAGTTTCACGTTCTTTCGTCGAAAGTGTCGGATACGCATCCTCTAGCTCTTGTGTCGTCATGAAATGAATCGTTTCCGGTAAGATTGCTGAAATGCCGTACTCCGCTTCCACTTCTTGCTCAACTTGACGAATCGTTGCATAGATCGCTTGTACCGTTTCTTGTAAATAAGCACTCGTCCGTTGTTCTTTCGTAATGATACGTTCCCAATCCCACTGATCGACGTGAATGGAGTGTGTCGCATCCAGCATCTCATCGCGACGAATCGCATGCATCAACGTGTATAAGCCTTCTCCTGCTTCAAATCCATACGTATGAAGCGCTTGACGCTTCCATTTTGCAAGAGATTGTACGATTTCGAGGTCTGCTGTGTGATCCAAGGCATCGAAGCGAATGATGCGCTCTACGCCGTTGAGATGATCGTTGACACCGAGTGTGCTTTCTACGAACAATGGTGCTTCGACACGTGTCAATCCGAGTGTCGTCGAAAAGCGTTCTTCAAAGCGTTTCTTTACGAGTGTGATAGCTTCCTGTGTGTGTTTCATCGATACGAGTGTTGTCATGGTGGTGTTCCTCCTCAATTGTGTTTTGAAAAAGAAGCCATAAAAAAGAGCCCTTCTTTCCCAAGAATATGGGACGAAAGACTCGGTTCCGCGGTACCACCCATGTTAGCAACGATGTTGCTCACTCAAAAGACGAATCACTTCATCTTCGGCCTTATGATAACGGACAGGCAACTCCGGCTACGCCTACTGACATTCGGGTTCGGGTAGCGACTCCGGGAGGTTCTTCGCATCTTGCTTCCGACTGGGCTCTCACCATCCCCAGCTCGCTATACGGTCGTACAAGGTGTTACTCTTCCCTTCAACGTCGTTGTTACAATTGAATTGAGAACATCGTACAACAGGTCGCAAGTGTTTGAAAAGACTTTTTTTCAAAAAAAATAAAAGTTGTCAGATTAATCTGACGTGTGAATCATGAAAAAAGCGTTCTCGCAGAAGCGAGAACGCGCTTACAAAAATTATTTGATCGATCCACTCGTAATTCCTTGAATGATCTGTTTTTGCAAGGCAAAGAAGAACAACAATAACGGAATGATCCCGAGGACGAGTCCGGCAAGTGCTAAGTCCCACTGCTTCGTATACTGACCGAAGAAATAGAACGTCGCGAGTGGAATCGTTCGTAAATCGACGTCTCGTAACATGAGCGATGGCAGTAGGAAATCGTTCCAAATCCAAAGCGTGTTCAAGATGATGATCGTCACCGTGATGGGCTTGAGTAATGGGAACACGATGCGCCAGAACACACCCCATTGTGAACAACCATCAATGATGGCCGCCTCCTCGATTTCTTCTGGAATCGACTTCATAAATCCATGGTATAAGAAAATCGATAATCCTGACCCGAAGCCAAGATACATCAGAATCAATCCCCAATAACTGTTCTGCAATCCGAGATCACCAGACAGTTTCGATAAGGGAATCATGATCGATTGGAATGGAATGATCATCGCCGCAACGAATAAGAAAAAGATGATCGTCGACAAGCGTGTTTTCGTCCGGACGAGTTTCCAGGCCGCCATCGAACAAAAGATGATGATGACCGCGTTAGCGCCGACTGTAATGATGACGGAGTTTAAAAAGACTTTTCCGAAGTTCATGGCTTCCCATGCTTCTGAATAGTTGGACGTCATCCATTCCTTTGGTAGACCCGTTGTGTTCGTAAAGATATCGCCCTGCGTCTTGAAAGAATTCGAGACAACGTAATAAAACGGGATCATGTACAGTAGCCCCATCAATAAGGCTGCCAGTTCGACCGTTCCAAGACGGAGTGAATAACGACCTCTCGTCTTTTTAGAGCGCTTCGGTTTCTCCTCTTGCGGAGTGGGTAATGGTTGTGCTGTACTCATGCTTCCACCTCCCGTTTTTTCGTCAGATAGACTTGAGTGACTGTAATCGCTGCAACAACAACGAAGAAGATGATTGCCTTCGCTGATCCGAGTCCAAGATTATTATTCGTAAACGATTCTTTGTAAATGTTTAAAGCAAGCATTTCGGTCGATTTGAATGGTCCACCATTCGTTAGGGATAAGTTCGTATCGAATAACTTGAAGGACCACGAAATCGTCAAGAACAGACAAATCGTGACCGACGGCATGATCAGCGGCAACGTAATGTTCCGTAACGTCGATAGACGATTGGCACCATCGATTTTTGCTGCTTCAATCAGCTCTTGTGGCACGTTTTGTAGAGCCGCGATATAGATGACCATGATGTAACCGCCACCTTGCCAAATCGAAACGATGACGATACCCCAGAATCCTGTCCGGGCATCTCCTAACCATGGAAGTTCAAATATACTCCATCCTGTCAATTCACCGATCGATGCGAAGCCTTTGACATAGATGAACTGCCAAACGAACCCGAGGATCAATCCACCGATTAAGTTCGGCATGAAGAAAATCGTTCGTAAGAAATTACGTGTGCGAATATTTTGTGTCAATAAGAACGCCAAGATGAAACCGACGACATTCGTTAAGATGACGGCGACGACCGTATATTTCGTCGTCAACCAAAATGACTGCTGGAACTGCTCGTCACTCGTAAAGAGACGGACATAGTTATCAAAGCCGATCCAATTTAATTCTCCGGTCACACCGTTCCAGTCCGTGAACGAATACATGACGCCATTGAAAAACGGTACAAGCACGATCACTGCGAATACAAGAAAGACCGGTCCGACGAAGAGCCAAAAATCAAGACCGCGTTTCCACTTCTTTTGTCCAGATGTCATTGTTTCATCCCTCCTCCACTCTACAGTACGTCTTTCTCTAACACTTGAACACGTCACCATTTGACCCATTGGGTGGAAAATATTGAACGTTTTCTTTTGGCGCACTCGCACTAGATAGGCTACTATTAGAAAAAAGAGAGATCCAATCAAAGAGGGAGTCGATACCATGGAAAAGACCATTCGTTCGGACTTAGAAATCGCACAACAAACCGTCTTACGCCCGATTCGAGAAATTGCGGACCGGATTGGTTTGCAAGAAGAGGATTTTGATACGTACGGAAAGTATAAAGCGAAGTTGACAGACGGACTGTTGAACCGATTGGCAACGAAATCTGACGGTAAACTGATTCTTGTCACTGCCATCAATCCGACAGCCGCCGGTGAAGGAAAATCAACCGTCACTGTCGGACTCGGACAAGCGTTGCATCGGGCAAAACATAAGACGATGATTTGTTTACGGGAACCCTCACTCGGTCCAACGATGGGCTTAAAAGGTGGCGCGTGTGGTGGTGGCTATAGCCAAGTCCTACCGATGGAAGAGATCAATCTGCATTTCACAGGCGATATGCATGCGATCACATCTGCTCATAATACAATCAGTGCCTTGCTCGACAATCACCTGCATCAAGGTAATATCCTTGGCATCGATCCGCGTCGTATCGTCTGGAAACGCGTTCTTGATTTGAATGACCGTGCCTTGCGCCAAGTCACGATTGGTCTCGGTGGTCCTGCTCATGGCGTACCGCGTCAAGATGGGTTCGATATCACGGTCGCTTCCGAGATCATGGCGGTCCTCTGTCTAGCAGACTCGATCACGGATCTCGAACGACGCTTGAGCCGTATCGTCGTCGCCTATACGTACGATCAACAGCCGGTTACGGTCAAAGACATTCAGGCATCAGGAGCTGCGACGTTGCTTCTAAAAGATGCCTTTCGTCCGAACCTCGTTCAAACTGTCGAAGGAACACCAGCATTGATTCATGGTGGACCATTCGCGAACATCGCACATGGTTGTAACTCTTTGATTGCAACACAAACCGCACTGAAGCTAAGTGATTACGTTGTCACAGAAGCAGGATTCGGAGCCGATTTAGGTGCCGAAAAGTTCTTCAACATCAAATCACGTATTGGTGGACTCCACCCGGATGCCGTCGTCATCGTCGCTACGGTTCGTGCCTTGAAGATGCACGGAGGTGTAGACAAAACGCAACTCAGCGAAGAAAATCTAGCTGCCTTAACAGATGGTCTTGCGTTACTTGAAAAACATGTCGAGACGATGAGTCTGTTCGGCGTTCCTGCCGTCGTTGCCTTGAACCGTTTCTTCACCGACACGGAAGCAGAACGGAACATGATCCTAGAATGGTGTCAGGATCGTAATATTCGTGTCGCAGAAAGTGAAGTCTTCAGTAAAGGGGGGGCTGGCGGCGAAGCACTCGTCACGGAAGTCATGCAAGCTCTTGAGGAACCGAGCCAGTTCCGCCCACTGTATCCTGACGCATTACCGCTTCGTCAAAAGATCGAGCGTATCGCAAAGCGTGTCTACGGTGCAGCCGACGTTCATTTTGAAGACAAAGCGCTCCGCGAACTCGAACGGTGTACGGAGATGGGATTGAATGAATTACCGATTTGTATGGCAAAAACACCATTTTCTTTAACCGATGATCCTGCTCGTTATGGTCGTGTTGAAGACTTCACGATCACGGTCCGCGAAATCCGACCATCGGTTGGTGCAGGGTTCATCGTTGCATTGACTGGGAATGTATTAACGATGCCAGGATTACCCGCAGTTCCTGCCGCCTTCCACATGGGCGTTTCGGAAGACGGACAGGTATTCGGACTTTCTTGATGAGAGGATGAGTTACATGACGATTGATCATTCACATTGGATAGCCTCTGACGGCTATACTACGACATTGCATAGCCTCGAAGCCCATGATCCTAAAGGAGTCGTGATCGTCTTTCACGGGATGATGGAGCATGGCGCACGGTATGAGGAATTCGCAGAATTCCTCTATGCGCATCATTACCACACGATCATCGCAGACTTACGCTGTTTCGGAACCCGAGCAGCACAGCTCGGAACGCTCGGACACCTCGAGCCGAATCAGGGTTTTAAACAATTGATGCAGGATGCAGAAGAACTCGTCACTGACATCAAAGAGCGTTATCCGACGTTACCTGTTTTCATTTTCGGTCATAGTTTTGGTTCGTTGATCGCTCGCCGGATCGGTCAAACACTCGGCCATACAGTAGCCGGAATCATCGCGAGTGGACCCCCAACTAGTACAGGTTTACTCGGTAATGTCAGTCAAAAACTCGTCGAACGTCAAATCCATCAGCTGTCAGCGACACACCCCGCTGAACGTTTTGGACAACTCGTGTTCGGACGGTATAACTTACGCTTCTTCCCAGCGCTTTCTAAAAATGCTTGGCTCTCTTCGGATCCACAATCCGTCATGCGCTATGATGCAGATCCATTGTCCGGTCAAACGGTCACATTAGGGTTCTTTCACGAACTCTTGCATGCAACGAAACTCGTCAACGCACTTGCTTCCATCTATCAGCATCCACGTCATTTACCCCTCTTATTGCTTGCTGGTGGGGATGACGCGGTCGCGTTCGATGGAAAGGGTATTCATCATTTGTTTGATATGTATAATCGCGTCCGTGTCGATGCCGTACAGCTGACGATTTATCGAGGGTTACGTCACGAGCTCTTCCATGAGTTCGAACGTATCCGCGTTTTCGCAGATATCGCGAGCTGGTTGAATAAACAAGTCAATCCAGCAGCTAAACAGTCATCTTCCCGTTCTTCTTAAGCCACACCGATCGATATAAAAAAAGGCAGCGGATCCTTGCGATCCGCTGCCTTTTGCACTTCTATCGTATCCTTCATTGAATCCAAGTCAGTGAAGAAATCATCGCTTCGATTTCCTCGATTTCAAGCGTCTCGCGTTCTGCAGAGTACGTCAACAAGACTAACCGTTCCCCGTCTGAATACGCGTAGATCCGTAAGAAGATATCTTCTTCTTTCCCGTCTACCGCAAGCAACGCTTCTTTTGTTGAATTACGACGGACTTCAAGTGCTCCTGTCAGTTCGATGCCGAACTCTTCTACCAACAAGTTGATTTCTTGTTCCGCCGCCTCATACGGTGTCAGTTCTTCTGAATCGGACTCGTAGATGGATAATTGGAGCGTACCCATTGCATTTTCATCCGTCGAATAAAAACTGACATATGTTTCTTCTTCTTGATATTCAAATACCTTTGGATATTCTAGCGTGATCCAATGATCGACTGTGTACTGTTTCATTTGAATTCCTCCATTCGTTGTATCTCTTCAAAGCGGATACCCGTCACAGCCATACGCTCGAATTGTCGAGCGAGTTGAGCAGAGACGAACATGCGATGTGTGCGTTCATCCCGCATCAAATGGTGCGGACAAATCGAATCGCTGATTCGTCGTTCTGTCAAAAAATAGACGCGTCGTCTCGGGATCGGACGGAATACATCCGTCGTATGTAGATGTTCGATCCGACTGACAGATAAGAGATTGAGAAGATAGTACGGAACCACTCCGTCCTTCGTCTCAAGATGTACCTTGAGACATTGTACAGAAAAAGGCGCGTATGCCGCAATCATGCGCTGCACACGTTCCGAGACGAGCGGCAGATCGAATGTGTTTGGAAGGACATCCGGTAGCAAATCCGCATCTTGATTGATGGAAAAAGCAAGTACACCTACGTTATGGAACCACTCTCCTATCAATAAGCGATGACGATCGAATTGGTGGTGACAAATCGCTTCCCATCCTTTTCCCATCGATTGTTCGCTCCAAACTCGCACTTCATTCACCAGACACTCTCTCCTCTACCCAACTTTACCCATATTACAAATCAAGATTACCAGTGTAAACGATTAACTAGTATTATTGTACACTGAATCTTAAAAGAAATTGCCTTTTTTCATAAAAGTTATGGAAATGCTCTCTTTGCTATGCTACTATATTTCATGTAGCCGATATGCGGGTGTAGTTTAATGGTAAAACCTCAGCCTTCCAAGCTGATGACGAGAGTTCGATTCTCTTCACCCGCTCCAATTATGACATAACATAGGTCTAGGACCATTTCCCTCTAGAGGGCAGGCGACTCGCGACGTGCGAGTCGTCTTTTTTTATTTTTTCTGCTGATGATTCCAACGAATTTCTGGGTATACAACGATATAGATAGAGATTCGTAAAGGAGGATTCGTATGATTCAGATGAAAATGCCTGGCGTGACGATTTATCAAAGTACACTCATGAAAACGACCTCAACATTGATCGAGACGCCTGATTGTCTGATTGTCGTCGATCCTGGCTGGCTTCCCGATGAAATTGCAACGATTCGTCGAGACGTCGAAATCGTGCGTCGTGAACGACCGTTATATGTCGTCTATACGCATGCTCATTTTGATCATATTTTAGGTGCCTACGCCTTTACGGATGCCATCGTCATCGCTTCGAAACCGTTCATCGATGTCGACCGAAAGGAAGCGCTAAAAGCCGTTCAAGACTTTAACGATGAATTTTACATCGACTCCCCCGTGCTATTTCCAGATGTGACGCATGTCATCCATGAGTCTGAAACGATTTTGACGATTGGTCAGACGAAGCTGATCTTCTTTTTGACACCTGGTCATGAATCGACTCATCTTTCCTTCATCGTCATGCCACTCCACTTGTTAGTCTGTGGCGACTATGCTTCCGATGTTGAAATCCCCTTGATTGAACACGATTCCTCTGAGTATTTGACGACGCTCGAGCTACTCGAGTCATTCATTTACGAATATGAAGTCAAACTCTTGATACCCGGACATGGTCATATTTGTGATGTCCGAACGGAGATGATTGAACGACTTCATCAGAGCTATGATTACATCCTCGCACTCCGTGCCGGAAAAGAATCCGACTGGGCTCCGTCCTGGCAAACGACGCCATTCATGAAACGTCTGCACGAAAAAAATAAGCGACAAGTCAAAAAAGAACAAGAAGAACGATTAGCTCGACGCCATTATGATTAACTTTGCTCAATCAAAAGACTCGGTCGCCAAATCGGCGACCGAGTCTTTTCGGATTATCCAAGTAATGTGACGAGCAACGCTTTTTGTGCGTGGAGGCGATTCTCGGCTTGATCGAAGATGACAGATTGCTTGCCATCGATGACGTCCGCCGTGACTTCCTCCCCGCGATGCGCCGGAAGGCAATGCAAGAAAATAGCTTCATCATTTGCTTGATTCATAATATTGGCATTAACCTGATATCCTTCAAATGCTTGCAGACGCATCGTCGCTTCTTCTTCTTGTCCCATACTCGCGAAGACATCCGTATACACGACGTCTGCACCACTCGCTGCTTCCTCAGGATCCGTCATGACGATGATGTTTCCACCCGTTTCCTTCGCAATGACTTGTGCCTCATGAACGATTTGTGGATCAGGAGCATACGCCTCCGGCGCACAGATGCGAACTTCCATTCCACTGAGCGCTCCACCAATCATCAGCGAATGCGCCATGTTATTTCCGTCCCCGATATATGTCAAAATCTTTCCGGATCGTGTTCCAAATGTCTCTTCGATTGTCAGCAAGTCAGCAAGGACTTGGCACGGATGGTGTAGATCCGTCAATCCATTGATGATTGGAATCGTACCATGTGCCGCAAGCGTGTCGACGATCTCATGACCGAACGTCCGAATCATCAGGGCATCGACGTAACGGCTCATGACTTGAATCGTATCTGAGAGCGGCTCCCCCCGCCCGATTTGCATATCTGCTCCACTCAGTACGATCGGATGTCCACCGAGTTCGGCGACACCCACCTCAAACGATAGACGTGTTCGCGTCGATGCCTTTTCAAACAATAAGACCACTTTTTTATGGCTTAATGCGTTTTGGTAGACACTCGGCTGATGCTTGATGTCTTTCGCGAGTGCCAATAGCTCCGTCAGTGCTTCCGGCGTCAGTTCCGCCATCGTTAAGAAATGTTGTAGTTGTTGCATCGTCTTCATTTTACTTCCTCCTTGATCGGCTCTGTCCATGTATGAAGTGGCTTCACAGCATGTGGGGACTTTTCTGTCGCTTGTAGATGATAATGTGCTAGTTCAGGTTCTGTCAGAACTTGTACCCCGGCGGCAAGCGCTGCTTCGCGACTCGCTTTTTCTTCTGTCACGTGCGAATAGAAAATCGCACATTGTGCCCAGTCGATCGTTCCATCTAACGCTACACCCGTTCCGAAAGCCTTTGTATCTGCTCCAGCAACGATGACGTCTCTTGTCGTCAAATGTCGTTTCGTCGTTTCGTCAAAGATAAAACGTTCCAGCGCCAGTCCGTCTGTCGTCCATTGCAGCGTTTCACCTGTCGAACGCATGACGGGACCTGTTTTCGGATCGACGCCTTGTAGTTTCAGCGTTGAAAAAACAGGGGTCTTGACAGCATGGAAATCAAGTTTCGTCTGTTCCGTTGGTAGTGCGACCGCTTGACCGACCGCAGCTTGGACTGCCCACTGTAAGATCGGTTGACCCGTTACTTTGGCGACGATCGGTAACGTGCGAGAGGCACGCGGATTGATTTCCAAGACGTAGACTTGATCGTCATGCAAGACGAATTGGATATTGTACGCTCCTTTATAATCCATCTGTTGTCCGATCATCTGCGCGATTCGCTCGATTTCGCTCTGAACGGTAGCGTTGAGCGATACAGGTGGCAGAATCATCGTCGAATCTCCAGAGTGAACTCCTGCCCGTTCCAATTGCTCCATCAAAATCGGAACGTACGTCGTTGTTCCGTCCGTAATGCAGTCGACTTCGATTTCCTTTCCTTGGAGGTAGGCATCCACGAGGACCGGGAATGCTAATTCGGAAACGATCGTCTCTAATTGCTCTTGATCGTGGATGATATGCATTCCTTTACCTCCGATGACATAGGAAGGACGAATCATGACCGGGTAACCGATCGTTGTTGCGACTTCTATCATTTGTTCGTACGTCGCCACTTCTTGTCCTGGAATACGATCGATACCAATGTCATCTAAAAATTGATAGAACCGCTCACGGTCTTCCATTTGATCGATGACATCTGCCGTCGTTCCGAGAAGATGATAACCGGCGTTCTCCAAACCAGACGCAAGCGCAATCCCCGTTTGTCCTCCGAACTGGACTAAGACGTCTTGGCAATCCTCTGCTTCTAGCACATGCATGACGTCTTCAAGTGTCAACGGCTCGACATACAGGCGATCTGCGACTTCGAAGTCGGTCGAGACGGTCTCCGGGTTATTGTTGATCATGATTGTTTCGTAACCGGATGCTTGTAATGCACGTACCGCGTGAACGGAACAATAATCAAATTCGATTCCTTGACCGATCCGAATTGGTCCCGCACCGATGACAGCGACTTTCTTTTTCGTCGATGCTGTGACTTCCGTTTGACCACTCCAGTTTCCGTAGAAATAAGGAGTCGCACTCTTGAACTCTCCCGCACATGTATCAATCATGTGATAGACAGGAAGGATGCCTTGCTCTTTACGTAACTTCTCGATGTCTACAGCACTGACACCCGTCAGAAGGGCAATTTGTTCGTCCGTAAAGCCCATCAGCTTCGCAGTTTTGATAGAAGAGATGTCTGTCATTTTAATTTTTATTTGCTGATCAACGAGGCGTTGGAGTACTTTGACGAATAAAGCTTGTACTTTCGTCTGTTCGACGAGTTCTTCGACGGTCGTCTCCTTGCGATCCAGTAGCGCGAGCATCGCAAGCAAGCGACGATCCGTCGGCGCCTTTATTTCTTTCCACAATACGTCAGCCTCCGCTGTTCTCATCCATGTCGGATAAAGAGGCGCTTGCTCGACTCCTGCACCACGCCACGCCTTTTGTAACGCTTCTTCTAGCGTCTTCCCCATCGCCATGCTCTCACCCGTTGCCTTCATTTGCGTTCCAAGCGTCCGGTTACTGCCGGTAAATAGATCGAAAGGGAAACAAGGCACTTTTGCCGTGATATAATCCATCGTCGGTTCAAAACTCGCCATCGTCTCCTTCGTGACAGGATTGATGCAGTCATCAAGTCGCTCACCGAGCGCAAGACGTGTCGCTAATTTCGCGATCGGATATCCCGTCGCCTTGGAAGCAAGTGCCGAAGAACGACTGACACGCGGATTGACTTCAATGACGAAGTAGCGTTCTTCCGTCGGATGGATCGCGAATTGAATGTTACATCCACCGATGACACCGAGGTGCGATACGATTTTCCGCGCTTCCGTCCGCAATTGCTGATTCATTCGATCTGAAATCGATTGAATCGGTGCAAAGACGACAGAGTCTCCAGTATGGACACCGACAGGATCAATGTTTTCCATGTTGCAGACGATGATCGTCGTATCTGCGCTGTCACGCATGACTTCGTATTCGACTTCTTTATAGCCAGCGATACTCACTTCAACCAAACACTGCGAAATCGGACTCGCTTGTAAGCCGTTCTGCGCTAACAAACGTGCCTCGTCCTTCGTCACCGCGATTCCACCGCCCGTTCCCCCGAGCGTAAAGGCTGGTCGGATGACGAGTGGCACCCCGTGTACTGCCATGAAATCTTCAAGTTCTGCTAACGACTCGATTGTTTGACTTTCCGGGAGCGGTTGCGCGAGTTCGATCATCTTTTGCTTGAATCGTTCACGATCTTCTCCGTCTCGGATTGTCTCAAGCGATGTCCCTAGAAGTTCGACACCGTATTGCTCAAGTACGCCTGCTTCTTCGAGTGACATCGCAAGATTGAGTGCCGTTTGTCCACCGACTGTCGCTAGGAGATGGGATGGTCGATCTTGTTCGATGATGGCCGTTGCTTTTTCAAGGGTCATCGCCTCAATGTAGACATGATCTGCCGTGCTCGGATCCGTCATGATAGTAGCCGGATTCGAATTCATTAAGATGACCTCGCATCCCGCTTCTCGAAGCGCCTGACAGGCTTGTGTGCCGGAATAATCAAATTCTGCTGCTTGCCCGATGACGATCGGACCCGAACCGATGACGAGTACTTTCTGTTTATCCCACATATGCTACCTCCTGATGTAATACGCTATTTACGAATTGATCGAAGACGACCATCGCCTCTGTCGGTCCTGGACTCGCTTCTGGGTGAAATTGGACTGTCATGATCGGTAAAGCCGGATGAATCAATCCTTCAACGGATCCATCATTGATGTGTTCGTACGCAAGTTCCATTTCAGACGCTTCGATACTTTTTACATCAACGGCATAACCATGATTCTGAGACGTCATGAACACTTGCCCGGATGCTAGATGACGTACGGGATGGTTCGCCCCACGGTGCCCGTGATGTTGTTTTAATAAGGTACAACCAAAGGCATGAGCGAGGACTTGGTGCCCCATACAAATACCAAGTGTCGGATAGCTCGTCGCCAATTCACGGATTCCTGAAAGAAATGGATCCAGTTGTGTCGGATCACCAGGTCCATTGGAGAACAGCAGACCATCTGGGGCCAGTGCTTGAACCTGTTCCGGTGTCGTATCATATGGCACGACCGTTACACGCATATGGCGTTCAAGCAAAGCATCGATCATCGATTGTTTTACGCCGTAATCGATACAGACGATGTGACCCTGTTCGACTTCCGGTACGTATTCGACGTCTGAAGTCGTTGATACGGAAGCGATGTATGCTGTGTCGATTGACTCAGTGACTGCCATATCCTCTTGCATCATGTCTCCGAATTGGTCGCCTTCCGTTCGTAATAGATGCACAAGAGAACGCGTATCGACTTCTGACAAAATCGGAATATTCGCTTTGCTCAACCAGCTCGCGAGTGATGTTCCTTCCCCGTCCGCTGCTAATGTTTGAACGATGACGCCAGCGACTTGAATCTGGTTGCTTTCTGACGCCTCCGCTTGAATACCGTATTGACCAATCAACGGGTATGTGAAGACAAGAATTTGACCCTGATAAGACGGATCCGTCAAGACTTCCTGATATCCTGTCATTCCAGTGAAAAAGACGACCTCGCCTTTGACTGGAGCTGTTCCTTGCCACGAACCGGTAAACGTCGTTCCGTCCGCCAGCATTAGTTTTCCGGATTGTTTCATACGATGACCTCCTGTTGACAAACGAGTTGTATTTTTTCGATGGCGTGCATGAGTTCCTGTTCCGTCACGAACAACGATGGTAATAAGCGAATGACATGAGGACCAGCCGAAACGACGAGAAGACCATTCTCACGTAAAGCGTCAATCAGCGGTGCAACAGGCATCGTACACTCGATACCAACCATCAAGCCACGTCCACGAATAGAACTCACGATTGACTTGGGTAATTTCTCCTCTAATTGTTGACGTAAATATTCGCCTTTTCCTTGAACGTCTGCCATGACAGTGTCACTTAACAAGAGATCAAGTGTTGCTTCCGCAGCTGTCATCGCGAGTGGATTCCCACCAAAGGTCGAGCCATGCGATCCAGGTGTGAATACTTCCGCTGCCTCTGCCGTCGCAAGTAGCGCGCCGACCGCGAGTCCACTCCCAAGCCCTTTCGCGAGGGTAATGATATCCGGTACGAGTGGTGTCTGCTCAAACGCAAAACGAGAACCCGTCCGACCAATGCCGGTCTGCACTTCATCGACGATGATTTTGACATCGTATTGCTGCGCCTTCTTCATCAACGCTTCAAGCCACGCATCATCAGCGACGACGACCCCACCTTCTCCTTGAATGATTTCAAGCCATACGGCAGCAGTTTGCTCCGTAATCGCTGATAGACTCTCCATCTCGTTAAACGGTAGATGTTTGAAGCCATTCACCATCTCCCCGTATCCCGCTTTGATTTTCTCCTGTCCTGTTGCGCCCATCATCGCAAACGTTCGCCCGTGGAAGGACTGTTTAAACGTGACGACTTCCGTTTTCCCTGTCCATTTTCGAACGAGTTTGTACGCCGCCTCGTTTGCTTCCGCACCACTGTTACAAAAGAAAGCACGGCTAAGATGACTGTCTTCCGTCAGTCGCTCGGCGACTCGCTCTTGGGCCGCGATTTGAAACAGATTCGACGTATGCCAAATTTGATTCAACTGTTCCTCTAACCGTTGCTGAATATAAGGATGACGGTGCCCTGTGTTGCAGACAGCGATTCCCATGATGAAATCCAGATACGTCTTCCCTGTCGCATCTTCTACGATCGACCCTTGTCCTTTGACCAATTCCACATCAGTACGTTGATAAGTGGGTAGTAGTGCACTCATGTAATTCCTCCTTGATTTGTGTCCCTGTAGCTAATGCATTTTTCCCAGACCGAATGACGACCTCTGGAATACCATGCTGAGTGGCTTGCATCATCGCTTCGACCTTCGGAATCATTCCCCCGTAGATTTCTCCCGACGCTATCGCAGCTTCGATGGCTGCAGACGTGATTTCTGATTGATAGTCACCGTTTACTTTTACACCCTCGACATCCGTCAACAATTCAAAGCGGTCGACAGACCAAGCCTTCGCGACAGCAATTGCACACGCATCTCCATTACTGTTCAATACACCTTGCTCCCCTGTGACAAGGGACGTGACGACAGGCACATAACCATTCGTACTCAACACCGTGAATAATCGTGGATGAATGTGCGTGATTTGACCGACTGCCCCGAGTCCTTTGATCGTTTTACCATGGACGCTTGCGCCGTCTAAACCGCTCATTCCGACGGCAGGGATCCCCGCTTGATTCAACTGCTGGACGATACCGGATTGGACTTCCCCTGCTAAGATCCGTCGCGCCCCGAGTAAGACACCATCCGTCGTTACACGGACACCGTTCCGAAACACGGGTTTGATTCCTTCTTGCTCACAGTAACTCGATAGAAGAGGACCGCCCCCATGGACAATCAATAATTCGTTACCGGTTTCGACCCACGCTTTCCATTCCTCGAAATACCGCGCATCCAATTGCTCCCACACACTACCACCTAGTTTGATGACTTTTCGTTTCGTCATGTCCGGTAACTCGCATTGATTTTGACGTAATCGTACGTCAGATCACATCCATAGGCGTGCCCTCGTCCTGTGCCGTCATGTAAATCGATATGAATTTGAACGTCCTGCTGTGCCAACTCCCGCGATGCAATTGTTTCATCGAATAAGACAGGCATGCTCTGTTGCAACACCCACTGCGAACCAATTTTGATGTCAACGTTTGATACATCAAGTGGCTCCTTGATACTCCCGACTGCAGCGATGATTCGTCCCCAGTTCGCATCTTCCCCAAAGATTGCTGTTTTGACGAGAGACGATCCGACGACTTGTTTGGCGATCATCCGCGCTACTTCATCAGTTTGTGTTCCGTCTACCGTCACTTCGATCAACTTCGTCGCACCTTCCCCGTCCCGCGCAATCTGTTTCGCTAAATCTTGGCAAACCGTTTCGATCGCCTGTTCGAATGCTAACGCTTCGTCTGTCCCTTCAACGATCGTTGCTCCTCCTGCAGCTCCGCTCGCTAAAATCATGACCATGTCATTCGTCGAACTGTCACCGTCTACGGTAATGCAGTTGAACGTCCGATGAATCGTCCGGCGCAATAGTGTCTGTAAGACATCCGGTTCAATCGTTGCATCGGTCGTCAAGAACCCAAGCATCGTTGCCATGTTCGGGTGAATCATCCCTGACCCTTTCGCCACGCCACATACTGAAATTTGAACATTGCCTTGCATGTATTGTTGACCAGCAGATTTCGTACCGGTATCGGTCGTCAGGATCGCATGGGAAAAATCATTCGCGGCATCCTTGTCATTTGTAGGCATCAGCTGTGGAATACCTGCCAGTAACGTATCAATGGCTAACGGTTGACCAATGATTCCTGTTGAAGCAATCGCGACTTGTTCTGGAGCAATCCCGAAGTGGGTCGCTAACGCTTGTTGTGATGTATACGCATGTGATAGACCAAGTTCTCCTGTGCAGGCATTCGCATTTCCGCTGTTGACGAGGACTGCATGAATGTGTCCTTGTGACGCCTGTAACGCTTGCTTCGTCACAGTGATCGGTGCTGCTTGCACCTGATTCGTCGTATAGACAGCTGCGGCACTTGCACCTTTCTCACACCAAATCAAACCAAGATCCTTCCGCTTTCGCTTTAGCCCGACGTGTACCCCTGAAGCTTGAAATCCCTTCGGTGTCGTGATCGTCAATGGGGTCTCTATTTGTACTTGCCACACAGGCGTTCCTCCTCTTTCATCTCAAAGTATTTAAATATAGATCGGTTGTTGAGTCAGACCAGACATTTCATCAAATCCTGCTAAAATGTTGGCATTTTGAACGGCTTGTCCGGCAGCTCCTTTTTGCATGTTATCGATGACTGAAACGATGGTCACGCGCCCTGTCCGATCATCCTTATAGACGGTCAAATCACAATGATTACTCCCGACGACGGACTTAATTTCCGGATCAGCCTGTTGGATTCGGACGAATGGTTCCGTTGCATACTGGTCAATCAACCAGGATCGCCACTCCGCTTCCGATAAATCGATCAACGGCTGGACTGTCATAATCGCCATGATGCCTCGATTGATCGGTAGTAGTTGGGTCGAGAACGTAATCGGATCCGATGATCCAGTCCATTCGAAAAGCGCCTGCTCAATTTCCGGAATGTGCTGATGCTGATTCACTTTATACAAACGAACGTTTTCGCTGGAATGGACATGATGCGTTTGTGCCGTTAACGTTTTGCCAGCCCCCGTTAGACCAGAAGAAGCTTGAATGATGATTTGAGATGGATCGATTTTTTTCTCTTTTAAGAATGGTGTCAGTCCGAGCAAAACTGCTGTCGCGTAACAGCCCGGATTCGCAATCCATTTGCTCGATGCAACAGCTTGACGATTCCATTCTGGTAATCCATAAGTTGCTCTTTGTTGTAACTGGAGATCAATTGGTTCCTTGTCATACCACGCTGCATATGCTTCAGATGGAAGTCTCAAATCGCCACTCAAATCAATGACATAACCGGACCAATTTTGAAGTTGTTCTAAGTAATGCTTCGAAATCCCACTCGGTGTCGCTAAGAACACCATGTCTGTCTCGGTTTCCATCAAATGCTCGACCGAAAAGGAAGATAACGAGGAATATGTTTTTTTATTCATGAATGGGAATACATCATGCATGGATTCCCCTGCCATCGAGTCACTCATTAAACAGACGATCTCAAATGAAGGATGTGCTTCTAGCAGGCGAATCAGTTCAATTCCGGTATATCCTGTTGCTCCGATAATGGTACATTTCATATCTGTACGCTCCCCTTCAAAGAATGTTATACCGATTTAAACATATGTATATTTATACTGTCAATTGAATTTTTATTAGTTTTTATACAAAAAAAGAAGTGTTGAAGCGATTGTCTTTTATAAGACAGTCCCTTCAACGCTTCTTTTACATGCATCTACTTAACGCTTTTCCGCACGTTGCGCTACGAGATGATCAATCCCAAATACGCCTGCACCCATAATCGCGACGACTACTACAAAAATCAATGTAAACATATGTATCCTCCTCATCGTTCACAAAAATGTCATTTGATACTTCTTATTGTGCAAGATTTGAACTAAAAAAGAAAGCGTTTACGACAAAAAATCGTCACATTTTTGTTTTTTTATATTTTTCATAGAAACTCTTATGGTTGACGCCATCCAGAATATTCGTTAGTATTACGTTTGTTCAATGCTTTTGTGCATAAAAGCGTGTTAGTAACAGAGAGTTAACATACTTTCATATTCATATTAAGGAGGTGGAAGCATGCGCATGTCATTCCGTGAATCCGCAGCTATCCTAGGAATCAGTATCATCATCTTATTGTCCGCGTTATTCGGTGCTAAAGCCGAACCGCATCTTGCCATCTTGTCCAGTCTTATTTTCGTCTCAGGATATGCCGTTTACCGCGGTTTTAAGTTCGAGGACGTCGAACACCACATGATTCAAGGTATTCGGGAAGCGATCAAACCGATCTTGATCATGTTGCTCGTCGGTATGACAATTGCGGTCTGGATGATGAGTGGCGCAGTGCCGACCCTTCTCCATTTTGGTTTATCTACACTTTCAGCGACTTGGTTCGCACCGAGCGCTCTTTTGATTGCGATGGTCGTCTCGACCTTTACAGGTAGCTCCTTTACGACGATTGGTACGGTTGGTGTTGCCTTGATGGGAATCGCAATCGCACTAGGCGTTAATCCAGCACTTGCAGCAGGTGCCATCATCAGCGGTGCCTGTTTCGGAGATAAGATGTCACCTTTATCAGATACGACGAATTTCGCTCCAGGAATCGTCAATGTGTCTGTGTTCGATCATATTCGTTTCATGATGGGAACAACGATTCCCGCTATCACGATCACGTTCATCTTGTTCTTCATCTTCGGACGTAGTAGTGGAAATGTCGATTCGTCTGCTGTTCAAACGACACAACAAGAGTTAGCTCGTTTATTTGACTTGTCACCTTGGACATTGCTTTCACCGTTGCTCGTCATGGTGTTAGCATTACGTAAAATGCCGGTCGTCCCAACACTTGTTGCTGGTGTTTTAAGTGGATTGTTATTAACAGGCATTGTACAAGGAAACTGGAATATCTCGAACTGGATGACCGTCATTCAGAACGGATTAAAACTAGAATCTTCTAGTGAGACGGTTACATCCATCATTAGTAAAGGTGGATTGCAATCGATGATGTGGTCGGTTTCGCTCGTTATGCTCGCACTTGCCTTCGGTGGCGTCTTGCGAGGTATCGGTGTCATTGACGTGGTCATTGAACGGACCGTTTCTAAACTAAAACGTGATGGTAGCATCATTTCATCCGTCGCCTTGTCGTCTATCGGCGTAAACTTGATGGCTGGGGAACAATACTTGTCCATCTTGCTTCCGGGTCAAGCATTTAAGAAAATCTTTGAAAAGCGTCAGATTGATCCACGTTTCCTCTCTCGTTCACTCGAGGATGGCGGAACACTTATCAATCCCCTTATTCCGTGGGGTGTTTCTGGGGCGTTCTTCGCTTCGACACTCGGTGTCCCAGTAACAGCATACGTTCCATTCGCATTCTTTTTACTCCTTTCACCATTATTTACGTTTTTACTCGCATTTCTTCGTCCAACGAAAATCGAAACAAAACAATCTCTCGCTTCTTGAGTCTATTTCATATTAAAGATCCGATATGTCCTATCGGGTCTTTTTTCTGACCACTATCTTCTTTATTTCCTGTTAAATACGTCCGATTTAAGACGAAAATGGCTTGGAATCGCGTTTTTTTAAAGAATCATGTGTAAAGATGAAATGAACTGGGAATATACCAAACATAAGAATAAAAATTACAGAGAATGATAGAGAGAGAGTACATTCCTGGTCGACCGAGGAATGACTTCGATGTAATTGTGGGAGGAGTTAATATGATCAAACGTGGTACGCTGGAGCGACTTGATGGCAAATATGCTGTCCTACTATGGGAAAATGGTTCAAGTTTCATTCCACGACGTTATTTACCACCTGAAGCACGATTAGGCGATATGATTATCTTTGACGGCACGACTTATACGCTAGATGTTAGTAATTCATCACCCTCTTCCTTTCAAACATTTTCGTTTCGGCAAATGGGTTGATGATCGATAAAAAGCCATTCGATGTCATGCATTGACTATAGAGAAGGAACTTCTCTCATCAGTCTTTCATGAAACGAATGGCTTTTTGTTTTATCTACGAACATATAAGGCGTGATGGCGACAGGAGGGACAGGGAAACTGATCAATGTCGGATATTTCGATTCGTTCTAACATCGTCTGATCATGCGGACATTCATAAAGTGGTTGAACGATATCCAGTTGCAAAAATAGAGCACACCAAAATCGATTCGAAAATCGGTGACAGGTCGGACAATGATATAAATCCAATTGATGTGGTACCCACTCATCTGCTAATTGTTCTTGATGCAACTGATAATGCTGGATTAATCGAAAACGATTCCAGTCGTCTACATATGCCCGCTGTAAAATCGGTTCATGCATCGACGGTACGAACCAAAGCGGAAGTCCTGTCATGAACGCTTCGACCCCTTGCGTCAAAACAGCAGGAAACGATGGCCAGCCATCCAGTTGACCGAGTTGAAATGTTTGTTGAAAGGAGCAGTTGTCGCATAGGAGTTCCATAGTCATCCTCCTGTTCGTTTCACCATCTCTTTTAACATCTGTTCCGTCACAGGACCGACGTGTTTTGCAAGAATCGTCCCTTGGCGGTCTAATACATAAGTAGCTGGCATTGCTACGAGACGATAGGCATCCTCTGATGTTCCTTGTCGATCATATAATACAGGATATTCAACAGGTGTTTTCTTCAGAAAATCAGCAACATCCGAAACACGTCGCTCTGAAGTCGTGACATTGATCCCGTAAACCGGTACATCTGTATGTCTTGCAAAGGCATTTAGTTCTGGAATCTCTTGTTTACAAGGCGGACACCATGTTGCCCAAAAATTAATGACAAAGACATCATGATTGATTTCGTCTAGATTGATGGTTTTTCCTTCTTGACGTAAGGATAGATTCGGGGCTTTCATCCCTACTTCAAGACCACCTTGTGATACTTGTTTTTGTTGTTGCTCCACTTTTTTTTGTTTCGCATCATATGTTTGATAACTTTGATAGGCAATGCCGATAATAGCAATCGCTAGGATCAGATAGATCAACGGTTTTTTCACATCTAACCCCCTCCTTCTTTGTTCAGTGTAGCAGACTTCCTCTTTTCGACTATCTACTTTTATCAACAAAAAAGCGAACTCTTCCGCCTTATATGCAGAAAGAGTTCGCTTCATTTTAGAGAATTCACATTTTAACGAGACAAACAGTTAGTTAAAACGTGGTAATTGTTTTTTGACTTGACGGTTATCTTTAACGCTACCGACAGCTTCCGCTCCCCCTAAGGCCTCATTCAAGGAGGTCTTCCCTTCCTTGACTTCTAGACGTCGATTGAATACTGATCGATTATCGACAGAAGCAACGAGAATCGATGCGACATCCGTTTCCGAAATCGTCGCGTCCTTCGTGTCCTTCAAATCTTCATCGGCTTCAATCAAGCCACGCCCTTCACCTGTTGTGATGGCAACCGGACAAATGATCGTATACGTCAAACCACTATGTTCAATCTGCTCCTCTGCTGCATTCTTAGCAGCATAGAACGGATAGACATCTTTCTTGAATTGCTCGGGGCGATCTGCACCATAAGCGCTCAGTAGAACGAAATGACGTACGCGTGCCTTTTTAGCTGCATCAATTGTTTTCAAAGCGACTGTTCGATCCAGCAGTTCTATTTCGGTTGCTTCGCCGCCTACTCCTGCGGTAGCCGCACAAATGACTGCATCCTGCCCTGCGACTCCGTGCTCAATGACTTTTTCGAGTTCTGTTTCGATATCGACGTAATGCGCCTTGACACCGAGTTTTTCGAATCGTTCCACCAGATGTTCATGACGAACGATGACCGTGACCTGATGACCCTTGGCAAGCGATTTGACGACGCGCGCTCCAATCGTACCGGATGCACCTACGACTAGTACTTTCATATGGGGGGTCCCTCCTCGATAAGTTAGTCACCTTCGTGGAATGTCATGATATCATGTCCAAAATCATCATTTCAGAGATAACCTAAAACAATCCACCAAAGGAGCAACGTACATCAATTTATACCCGCAATGACCGGAAGGAAACCCCTCCCCCTTAGTTCTTCAATGTGCCATAAAACGTCGTATCAAGCTGATCACGTAATTCTTGCAGTGCCTTCTCATTTGGTAAATCATAGAAAATCCCGTTCAGTCGTTGGCTGACGGCTTCGATTTCATAATGTTTTCGTTCTGACATCAAGGCAATCGATAAACCTGCCGTCGCCATCTCGCGGACACTTAAATCAAGGTTCATCTCTTCTTTCATATACGTATGCGCTGCTGGAATTTTCGACCATCCAGTCGGCTTCATCAAATGTGTCGCGACGGCTTGGATGACTTCCGACTGACGATTCGCGCGCGCTCCGTCATTATCCGTTTTTCGATGTCTCGAATAGGCAAGTGCCATCGCACCATCCATATGGTATTCCTTCCCTTTTTGGAATGAATACTGATTTGCTTTCCCACTCGCATCCTGCTCGGAGAACGTTCCTGTCGAGACCAGGTCAATTCCGCCGATTTGATCCACTAATCCGATGAAACTATCGAAGGAGATGACAATTTTTCCATCGATTTCTTCATCGAGTAGACCCGAAACAGCATCTTGCGTACATTCTTCTCCACCGAAGGCAAAGGCATGTGTGATTTTATCCTTCTTTCCATTCTCACAGGAAATCGGTGTATACGTGTCTCGAGGAATCGACGTCAACTGAATCGTTCGAGAAAGTGGAACGAATTGCATGACCGACAGAGAGTCCGAACGTGATCCTCGCAACGATTCTCCAGGTCGTGCATCACTTCCGATCAATAAGAACGTGAACGGTTGTGAGGCAAAAAGAACGAATGCGATGAGCAACAATAAAAATAGTCCAAGAAGCTTTCGTTTAACACGATGTTTTTTCTTGATTTTTTTAGGATGAGCTTCTCGTGAAGAAACGTCAGGAGTCTGCTGTACCGATTGCTCTGATCGCCCCGCCTTCCTCGAGCGTCTCGAGCGATCCCGATTAGCAAACAACCGTGATCCGGCACCCCCGATCATCTGTGCGACCTGTTTAAGCATGCCGCTCCCGGAACGACGCGATGTACTTTTTCGATCTCGCGGTTGCTCTTCGACATATCGATGATACGTAGCCGGTTCTTGCTGCTTCTCAAAGGATTCTTGAGAAAATGATTCGTCCGGCGCGTATGCTTTCGAAAAAGCTTCTTCTCGCCTAGCCTGCTCTTCTTGTCTAGCTTGCTCTTCTAACTGCATACGTCGTCGCTCCAAGCGAGAGCGGTGTGGTTGATGTTCTGCCATTCAGATACCTCCGTATCAATCTTTTGCGATCTGTTTCTCTTTCAAGAATTCGCGGAGATACGTCCGTTTCGGTTCGTGCATCGAGGCAGCCATCTGTTTGACCCACCCTTCTGTCCGTTGACCACCGGTCCGTTCTCCGTAATACGATGACGTTGACTCTTCGTATCCTGTCAGTAACTCACGCATCGTATCGTCATCAGTATACGTATTCCGGTGGAAGACCGCATCCATCGGAAGGCGGGGTTTTTTACCGGGTTGTTGATCCGGAAGACCGACCGCGACTCCAAATAATGGTACGACGTGATCTGGAAGTTGTAAGAGTTCGCTGACACGACGGGCATCATTTCGTAGTGAACCGATGTAGACCGTTCCGTAGCCGAGCGACTCGGCAGCTACGACTAAATTTTGAGCAGCGAGTCCCGCATCGACAGCCCCTACAACAAGCGCTTCTGTCGTCTCGATCGTCCGGCTAACGTCGCCTCCTGCTAGTTCTGCCGCTAACGTATGTTTGTGGTAATCCATACAAAAGACAAAGAAGTAACTGTTTTCTGCCACATATTGTTGACCACTTGCAACGTCAACTAATTGTCGCTTCAATCCTTCGTCTTCGACACCGATAATGGCATAAGCTTGCTGATAAGAAGATGTCGAGGCAGCCTGTGCGGCTTTTATGAGTGCTTCAATCGTCTCTTCGTCTAATTGATGTTGTTTGAATTTCCGGATTGACCGGTGGTTGAGTAAATGTTCAATGGTTTCATTCATGTGTAATCGTCCCCTTCTGTAATGAGTCTTCTTATTTAAGATAGTCGTCTCTGACTAAAAAGCGCAAATGAAGAGGTTCGGTTTATGAAAAAAGCGGGAAATGAATAGTGTTGTACTGTGCTTTTCTTGCGAAGGAGGGCGATCATGAGAATACGGAAACTGCGACTCTTACTAGAACAATATGGCGATACGACCCTTCGCGATATCATCGTCGAAATCTATCGTCAACTCCCGAGACAAGTCATCGAAGAGAAAGAGTTTGACGCCATGTTGACACAGTTCATGAAGTATAAGGATTTGCAAAAAGAACAGGAACAACCGACCGTCGAACAGACGATTGCTCAGACGGAACGGTTTATTCAATTAGCATACGATCTCCAGTACCTTGAGCCGAATCCGATCGTACCGCTTCGCGAACAAAAGAATTGGTATATCACCGCAAAACGTCTGTTGAAGCATTTACGCCATTATGCTCATCGTAAAAACGGAACCCGGATTGCCTTTGAGGAATTTTTCTTTCTTCTTTCGTCGGCTGCCGGGGAAGAACCTTTATTTTTAAGTAATGATCCGTTTCGATTATTGAAAGTCTCGCAAGTCGACTTTTTTCAAGAATTAGTCGGCTATTATAAAAATGATAGTCATGGTGTCGAATGGATGGAACGCGCCCTCTATACAGCGTTGAAGGTTCCGATGGACGTCGATACTGAGCGCAGTGATCTTTTGCTTGCCGTACTTGCTCATTGCGAGAAACCAGAACATCAAGAAGCATACATCCATTGCTTGAATGCGCATGCAAAAAAACTACAATCGCATGTTCGGATTGATGCGGACGCTTTATCCACCTATCAAGAAATTCGTTTCGCAGAGCTACATGCCCTCATTTCCCTACGCGCGTTAGAACGAGCGGAAACGATGCTGTTCACAGAATATATCCCATATTTTTCGCATCGCTCGACTCCGTTTCGCTATTACCTTGATCTCCTCGAACGCGCTGGACTCGAACAAGAACACGAACGAATGGCACGCGTTGGTCGAAAAAAACGAATTCATTTCTAAGAGTAGATTCTTCTTGTTCACACGTAGTAGACAATAAAAGGCAAGTGACGAATCCATCGTCACTTGCCTTTTATTAGTCAGATTCATTTCAATCGGAGGCATTGACGATGCCAAGTCCGACTGTTGCGAGTAGTGCAATACAAGCGAATAGAAATGCCATGTCGTTCGGTGAATCGAATCCTTCATAAATCGGTTCCTTCCGATCAACGATGATATGATCCTCCGCGCCATAATTGCCATATGTCGTCGAACTGCTTACACCCGGTTCATCGTAATCACGTGCTTTGGCTACCAATGTATCCGCGCTGAGTAACCAGCCCGATAAACCGATGACGATCCAGAGATACTTCATGATAATTTTGCCTCGATTCTTTCTTATCTTCAGGAATCCATCTACTTTTTGTTTGAAATAGAAGATATAAATACCTTTTATTTCCTGTAATATAAAAGCAAGATATTTTCAACTTCACTTTGCTAAAGGAGGAACTTAATTTGCCTATTGTGTATTACAATCAATTGTCTCATGTTCAAAGGCGACACGTCCATCAACTTCTACAGCACCATCAAAAGGCATCTGATTTTTCATTTTTTCAGCCGCTTGAAGATTGTCAATGGGTCTACCTCGAATCCGGTCAGGTGAAAGCGACGCTTGGATATCATGTCGTGCATGACATCGTTCACTTTATAAACGGTGCCTTTCACGATATCAAAGCCTTTCGTCGTCTGGCTATTTTGCTACACTTACATGCCGTTCGACAAGGATGTCGGCATATTCATGTACAAGTGTCCCCGCCGCATGATCTTTCTCTAACTTCGATTTGGAAAGAGCTTGGTTATAGTTTATATGCCGAACAGTTTCGTTTAATTGGACTCTCAGAAGGACAGCCTGCTACGCTGCGTTTGAAAGCTGTTCATGCACAGAATCAAGATACTTATCTCGCACTTCGTAACGATGCCATTCGAGGAACACATCACTTTTTTCCTTATCAGGTATCTGATTTAGACAAGTTGATTCACCGAAAAGCGATTCCTTACCTAGTCTATGATAAGCAACTGATTGTCGGTACACTATTATTTCAAAAGCAGGGACAAAATATCCGTCTTCTTGAAATTACGTGCCTACCTGAGCTGAGACGTCAAGGATACGGTAGCCGTATCCTTCATACATTTCAAGAAAAATTACGACGCGCAAACATCCAAACGTTTGAAGTATCTTTTCTATCCACACAACAAGATGTACTACGCCTGTATCATCCCTCGATGTTTTGCGATATCCAGTTAACCTCTCATTGGCATACGTTCAGTACGGATCCACCTCCATTAATCATTTAGGCGATTGACGATTCCCTTGTATTCAGGCAACACATACTCCGCATCCATTTCCCGAAAATCAACATGACCCGTTTTACGAAGCACTAGCCCCATCTCGTATAACTGTTCGATATAGGCATCTCCCCATGTCAAGGCAAGTCCGGGTTGGTGATTATGAAAAGCAAGCAAGGCATCTTCAATAATTTCAGACGCAATGGATGCTTGCATCACGCGGTTCAATAAAGATTGGAACAGTATGGTTTGTCGTCCAATCAGCGCATAAAACGGGACATAATGTTTAGCATAAACAAACGTCGGCAAATAGGCATCCGCCTCAATCGTCTTTAGCAACAATGGTGAAGCGGGACGTTGTAATCGTTCTGCAAGTCCAACGGTCGCCTTGCATTCGCACAGCTGATCAAGCACTCGAATCGTCAACTCCTCTTCTATATCGAGCAATAAGACGAGATCAAGCAGATTCAATTCATGCGTCTCCATGAATTGATCACTGCGTTGAAGATGCATCGTATAAGTAACGTCCAGCTTTTCAGCAACAAGTGCCCATAACTCTGAATGGCGCGCCGCATATAGACCTACCGGAAAGTGAAGAGGTTGGCGGACGATCGAGCGATGCCCTTCAAGTGTATAGACTTGATTGACGTCCAGACCGTATGCTAGCAACATTTCGAGTAACTGCTGACGATTTTGACAAGTGACGAGTGTTTGAAACAGACGATCGACCTCGACGAGTGGTTGTTTCATTTCGAGCGCTATTTTTAAATGAGCAGGTGAATCCTGCTCTAGCGCACGCTTAATGAATTGTAAGGCCTGTTGTTCCGCATCGTTCAGTTGGGCAACATGTGTCCGAAACATTTCGATGTCAAGCTCCCGGAAGGCTTGTAACGCCGGTGCAATTGATTGATTTTTTATAAAGGGTTTCCACATGATTCCCTCGACCTCCTCATTCCAGTATCTCTTCGTAGTGTACGCAATATCCTATCGTCTTGAAAGTAAAAAATGGAGAATCTTCCGGCGTTTCAGGAAGATTCTCCATTTTTTATTTTTTACCGACTTTTAGATGAGTATTTCGAAAGACGGCATCTTGTTTTCCTGTCTTTTCAACACTTGTTCCGACAGACCCCAGATATTCGATTTCATCCTTTGGTTGAATGAACTCGTATGTGATGGCAGGTTCACCCCGAAGTCGAACGTGTATGATTTGTCGATGTCGTAAAGAGAATGATGCGCGTACTTCAAGAAAGGAGGAAGCTGACAAATCATGTTGCCGCTCTAAAATCGTCATCAATTCTTTTTCAGAGTCACGATAATTTCCCTGCAATTGAGCATACGAAATACCCACTCCTAAAGATAGGATACCGATTAGACTAAGAGCGAAAATGACCAGCACTTTCTTCATGACTGATCCACCTCCGAGAAAAGTTCATTCTACTTATTCATCGGTTCATCGATCGTCGACGTGAAGTCTTTTTTCGAATCCTTTACGTGAAACTGCATGTCCACATGTGGAATATCATCTTCTAAATAAGGTTCGGATACGGTTTCGAAACCAAACGACCCGTAAAACCCTTCTAGGTGTGCTTGTGCCTGTAAGTAGATCGCAGCTTCTTTCTGCAAATGAACCATCGCTTTCTCCATCATTTGTCTTGCTAACCCAACCGACCGGTGTGCATGGTGAACGGCTACCCGTCCAATCGCTATTCCTTTTGTCGGATGATCGTATATCCGAAGACATCCGACGATTTGACCGCTCTCACTCCGTACGATTAGGTGTGTCGCTTGTTGATCTTGATCATCTAGCTCCGGATACGCACACTCCTGCTCAACGACGAAGATATCCGTTCGTAATTTTAAAAGTGCATATAAGGTATCAGGTGTCATGTGATGAAAAGACTTGAATTCAAATTCGTACATAAAAAGCTCTCCTCTTTAGTTACGACAAAGTCGTGATAATTGTCCTGCGTAGATCGTGACGGGAATACCTCTAAAAATCGTATCTTTTTCCCAATTCAGCCCGTTTGCACGAGCAACATTTTGCGAAGCACGATTATCAGGATGAATGATTGAGATGATTCGATCATGCCCTCGATTGAACCCCTCCATCATTAGTTGTTTCGCTGCTTCACGACCATAACCGACTTTCCAGTGCTTCGGTTCGAGCCAATAACCGACTTCTAACTCTTCTTTTCCATCCACTTCCTGCATCAATAACCCAGCGAAACCAATCGGTTCATTCGTTTCTTTTTTGAATAACAGCAAAAAACCAGTTTGTCGTTCATCCGAGTATCGCTCCAATTGCCGTTCGAACCACTCTCGTGCTTCATCTTCACTCAGAGCCGTACCTCCATTGATATAACGCATAACTTGCTCATTTTGGACAAGCGACTTATAAAAACTGAAATCCTCTTCTTCGAACGGTCGCATCCATAAACGTTCACTTTCCATCGTCATCGCCTCCTTCTATACTTCTCTTTTCCCGAGTTCTTTTCGCTTCATTCCTCTTCCTGATCCTGCTTTCCCTGTGACATTTTTCATTACTAATCGATGACATTCACTCCCTAGTGCTTGCAATTCCCGGCATAAGTCGGTATTTTGGGAACAGTATGTTGAACAACGACCGCACGATTAATGTTAAAATATATTTTGAGCGCATGAGCGCTGGGTAGGAATTCACGAAAAGGACTGAGACCATAATGACTGAACAAGTAATGACGGGACTGTATGAAGGCATTTCAAAAGAGTCCGTACTAATCAATGAACCGTTAAAATATCATACGTATACTAAAATGGGAGGAATCGCGGATTTATTCATCATCCCAACTTCTTATGAAGAAACGGCTTTTGTCGTCCGATATGCTCACGAACAAGGTATTCCCTTGACGTTGCTTGGAAACGGATCGAATCTTGTCGTTCGTGATGGTGGCATCCGCGGCATTGTCCTCTCCTTTGAGAAGTTAACCGATATCTCGGTCGAAGGACATGAACTCGTCGCTCAAAGTGGCGCAGCAATCATCGAAGCTTCACGTGTAGCTTACGCGCATCAGCTCAGCGGTCTTGAATTCGCTTGTGGGATTCCAGGAACGATTGGTGGCGCATTGATCATGAATGCGGGAGCATACGGTGGTGAAGTTAAGGATTGTCTCCATAGCGCTACTGTATTGACACGACAAGGAGAACTGTTAAACATTTCGCATGATGAACTCGAACTGGGATACCGGACAAGTTGCTTCTCGAAGAAAGAATATATCATCCTCGAAGGTCGGTTTGCCTTAACAGAGGGTGACCCAGCACTAATCAAGGAAGTCATGGATGATTTGACGCATAAGCGAGAAACGAAACAACCACTCGAATATCCTTCTTGTGGTAGCGTCTTTAAACGTCCAGAAGGCTATTTTGCAGGGAAACTGATTCAAGATAGCAACTTACAGGGAACACGCATCGGTGGCGCTGAAGTGTCGAAGAAACACGCTGGCTTCATCGTCAACGTCGAGAATGCATCAGCATCCGACTATATCGCGCTCATTCGTCATGTCCAAGAAACCGTTCAAGAAAAATTCGGTATCTTACTTGAGACAGAAGTGAAAATCATCGGTGAAGAAGCATAATCAATCATTTTACGAAAAAGGTGAGCTCCGTATTCGGACTCACCTTTTTGTTCGTTTAGATCGACCAGTTTCCGTCACGCATGACTGATTCACGCGTTCCGTCTGCAAGTTCTCCTTCAATCGATAGATCCGCGGATCCAATCATGAAGTCGACATGCGTCATCGAGTCGTTTGCACCCTGTGCTTCTAGTTCTTCTGCTGAAAGGCTTGGACCATTTTCGAGACATGTCGAGTACGCACGACCAATCGCTAAGTGGCATGAAGCATTTTCATCGAACAATGTATTATAGAATAGGATACCCGAGTCAGAAATCGGCGAACGGTGTGGTACGAGCGCAACTTCTCCGAGATAACGTGCACCTTCATCAAGTGAAATCAAGTCATCTAATGCTTCTTGACCCTGTTTTGCTTCCGCTTTAACGATTTTTCCGTTCTCGAACCAGAGTGTGAACTCATCAATCAAGTTCCCACTATAGCTAAGTGGTTTTGTGCTCGAGACATGCCCGTTGACGCCTGTCTTTTTCGGTAATGTGAACACTTCTTCTGTCGGCAGATTCGCGATGAAATCAACACCATCTGCATTCGGACCACCGCCACCTAACCAAACGTGACGTTCTGGTAATTCGATTGATAATTCTGTTCCTGGGGCTGTGTAGTGCAATGTTTTGTATTTCTTCTCTGTCAGGAATTTTGCTTTTGAACGCAGATTTTGATCGTGATCCGCCCATGCAGTGACCGGATCCGCTTGATCGGCACGTGTTGCTTTTAAAATAGCTGACCAGAGCTCTTCAACTGGCTCACTTGAATCAGGGAATACTTTCTTCGCCCAGCTTTCAGAAGGTGCTGCTACGACACACCAGCTGACATTGTCACTCATGACGAACTTCCGCCAATTAGCGAGAGCGACACCGGCTGCTTTATTCGCACGTGCGATTCGACTTGAATCAACGCCATTCAATAAATCTGGATCTTCACTGACGACCGATAAGAACGCTGTCTTTTCCTCTGCCAGTTGGTCGTAACGTGCTTTTAACCAATCCGGGAACGTATCAAACGACTCTTCCGGTGCATCGAAATAACGGATTTTCGTCATCTCATCATCTGACCATTGTACGTATACTTGCGTAGCTCCTACTTCGTAGGCAACACGCGTGATTTCACGAACGAGCGGCAAATTTTCGATTCCTGCACGCACCTCGAGTTGTTGTCCTGGTTGTAGATTAATTCCAGTACGCACGGCTAAAGACGCGTATTGTTGTAATTCTGCTTGTGTCGGCATTATGTAATCCCCTTTCTTGTATCTTTATTTTCACGAAATAGTTGCAATTTTGCAAGAAATAAGGCGAAACTAGAAGGAGAATAGAAGGAGGCATCACCATGGAATTTACACCCGGAGATTTTAAATCGGCTTATACGTATTTTCACCGACAGGCACTCGACCTCGTTGGGGATGAAAAAGCACAACAAGAATTGTTAGTTCGAGCAGAAGTCGGACTTGCGCACTTGACGCAAGATATCGCGTCTACAGAAAGCTCGGACATCGAACGCGAGGCAGAACTCGTCCTTTATTTTCAATTAAAACAACTGCTTGAAATGCTTCGTGCTCTCTATCAGAAAAAATTTGAAATGCATGCGGAACAGGAACAATTGTTGTTGACGGCCGTTCTGTACTTCACGTCTCCTGTTGACGCCTTACCGGACGATAACGTCCTCGGGCTCTTCGATGATGCACAAATCGTCGAGACGATTTACGAAGAACTGGCTGCAGACGTCGATCGCTTTCAACATATGGAATGAATGAAAAAAGCAGCTGTCGCGACAGCTGCTTTTTGATTATGCATTTTGTTTCGAAGCAATATGAACAGGTGTCGTTGATTGACGTGATTCATCTACTTCTAATTTTTCTTTATTCAGCCACGTATAAATCATTCCCATGAAGACTGCTCCACCAATGATGTTACCGGCTAAAGCTGGCAACAGGTTATGCATCGCTCCGGCAAATGTGATCGTATCCGGATGTGGTACGACTAACGCAATGGAGAACAATGCCATATTGGCGATGACGTGATCAAATCCAGAAGCAAAGAATACTGCAACAAGTACCATCATCATCATGATTTGCGCCAACTCATTCTTCATATTCTTTGGAATGAAAATCGCTAAACAGACCATCCAGTTACAGAAGATTGCCCGCGTGAAGATTTCCCACGTCGTATGATGAATTTTCGTTTCCGATACCGCAAACAACCAATTGTTCATACCAAGCTCTTGTATGATTCCTGTTTGGGAAAAGAGTAGCGCAAACGCTAATCCTCCAAGTCCATTTCCGATTAGACAGATTAACCAGACCTTCATCGTATCCATCTTCGTCGTATAGCCGCGCATCGTCGCCGTCGTGAAATACATCGTATTTCCTGTAAACAGCTCTGCCCCACCGTAAACGATCAAGACAAGTGCCACTCCGAAGGTCAGTCCACCGACAAGTGTCGCAACAGGTGACTCCGCCATATATAGACCGTTAATTGCTTTTAAGGTAAAAATAATTGCAAATCCAATGAAAATCCCCGCTAGCATGGCACGAACTAAGTACTCGAGAGGACGCATTTGTAGCATGCGCGTCGACTTGATTGCTTTATTCCGTAATCCTTCTAATGCTTCTACCTCGTTCATCGTAGAAACCTCTCTTTCTTTTGTTCAACACTTCACAATGTTTGTTCATTTATTATCATACTTCCATCTTAAAAGATGTTCAAGTATTGAATAGACCTGTTTTATCGTTTTTATAAAAGAACGAGATGTAAACGATATCATTGTGTCGAGATTGTGAAAAATGCCTTTTCTTGCTTTATACAACTAATTAGTTTGAATTCGTAGTCGTGATGCGAAGCGTTCAAAGAAAGTATTTCGTCTTGATTCATCAAGCACATAGCCATCAATGACGACACGATTAAAGCGTCTAGAAGACGAAGTAGCTCGTTCGATATCGGTCGGAGTATAGGCGTCGAATGTTTTCCGGTCCATCGTAAAATCTGCACCTGAATACGGATCCGTGTAGTGAATTTCTAGGTCAGTTAAATCAGGAATCGTTGAAAATAAAACAAGCGTATGATGCATCAGAACTTTAGATAATCGAGCCTTTAAAAAATCCTGATTCACTTGTAGTGTCCCGGTATCGGTACCGATCCAAGCTTGTCGCTCTTTTCCTGTCACTTCATAGGCAAGACGTAACGATTCTCCTTCAACATCTACCTGTTTTAATTCTGATGAGAACGGAAGTTGTTCGGCTAGTTGACGAACCGCTACCGTATTCGTCATCGAGGCCCCCACTTGTCTCGCTACAAGATCACCATCATGCCAAATGGATGATTGATTTTTTTCATTGGGTTGTTCAAAAAGACGAATTCCAACTAGTATTCCTAAGCAGATACAACCAAGAATCCATAAAATTTTCTTCATTTTCATCACCTTCCTAAAAAAACGTACCCTTTTTCATCTTTTTTTCATAAGAAGGGTTGAAATTTTATGCATATGAGCGTACTCTTGCAGGCAGATACTCACAGAAGGAGGAGCATGAGGTCACTCATCATATTGCCATGACTACAACACACCCACAGAAAAAGAGAGTTGAAAAAATCAGTTTCTTAATCATTGGTACGTTGCTGTATTCCCTTTACATCAGCCTACTACTATCTCCAAATGATATCGGATCAGGTGGTATCATGGGGATCACGCTCATTATTCAAGAGCTCTTCCACACGCCAATCGGATTAACGCAATTGCTCTTAAACATTCCCCTCTTCCTTTTAGGTTTCCGTTTCCTGCGCAAACGATTCATGTTCTTATCTGGAATTATCGTCATTGCTTCTTCCTTTTTAATTGACTGGATTCCGACTCAAATCGTTCCGGAATCTCTAAATGATCCGCTCGTCGCTTCTATCTTTGCTGGTCTAGTTTCTGGTCTCGCAATGGCATTGATCTTCTTCGGTGGTGCTTCAACTGGAGGGCTTGATATTCTTGGAAAATTTTTCTTTGCTCGTTTTCATAACTGGCCACTTCCTCGTATATTTCTGATGCAAGATCTTGTCATCTACATCCTAGTATGGTGGGTCTTTGATCTTAAACATGTTATGTACGCTCTCATCATGAGCTTTGTTCGCGCCAAAGCCCTTCAGACGGTTTACAGTTTCTATTCTGCTTCTAAGCAATGTATTATCATTTGTGAGAAAGCAGATGAAATCAATGAAGTCATCACAAAAGAACTCGGACGTGGCGTCACGATTCTTGATGCACGTGGGGGATACTCCAACCGAACGAAAAAAATGGTCTATGTCGTCGTTCAAAATAACGAAATCGTCCGTTTGCAAGAAATCGTCTCTTCTGTCGAACCGAATGCATTCGTTACATTCTCGGAAATCCACACTGTCTTCGGCAATTACAAGGAACATTCGTATTCGTTTTAACACCAAGCGCAGCTTAGCTGTGCTTTTTTTATCTTCTTAAAACAGCTTCTCGTATTGCATCATCTTTCCTGCTTTTTTATTAGTATTATTCACTTTTTCAGTCATTATCCCTATTCAAAAAATAGACAGGCTTCACTTTTTTTACGATAGTAGTTAAGCTTATGACAAGTCTTTTATTTAAAGGAATGATTGCATGCACTCTCTTTGGCGTCAGCGTATTCTGCTGATTTTCTTGGTCAGCTTATTCGCCTCTATCCCGATCATCTATGCGTTATCCGGTTATCGGACGATTGCAACGATGACCGAGCAAATGAAGGATCATAATATACCTTTAATCAATCAGGTAGATCAGTTGGTCGAACACAATCGAGATCGTGCCAATGCGGTTCGTGGTCTCTTATTGTATGAAGATAATCGTTATATCGAACAATATTACTTTTCAACGTCTAAAATTCATGATTTGCGCAATAGTCTGAACCAATCGTCGACTACCCCAGGGACGATTAAAGATCTCCTTCGCCGCAACAATGTCTGGGAGTCCGAGATTGAACGCGTGTTTGTTGTCTATGAACGTCAAAGTCCAACAGCCGCAAAACGTCTTGCTAGACAGTCGACTCAGACGACTCAAACGATTCTCGAAGACTTATCCCGTGTGAAAGATGATTTGTATAAAACGCTTCAAGCCAAATTACAACAATCAGATTCTTTAATCGCTACATATAAATGGATGTGTCTTGCTCTCTCCATCCTGTCCTTTTTATTAATTAGTGCCACGGTCTTTTTCTTCCACCGCTACGCTCCTAAGGGATCAGAACAATCGTCTTTAGAATAAACGAAAAGCGCAGCTTCGGCTGCGCTTTTCGTTTATTCTAAAGATTTATTCAGGCATTGCTTTTCCCTCTTGTACATGTTCCATCACCATATGCACAAGCGATGATACATGATGATCATCTAAGGAATAATAGACGACTTTTCCTTCTTTTCGGAACTTGACGAGTCCTTGTTTCAACAAAGACCGAAGATGATGCGACGCTGTCGCGATCGAACAGTCGACAGAGGCTGAGACATCACAAACGCATAGTTCTTCTTCGATCGTCAACGCATAAACGATTCGCAGTCGTGTCGCATCCGAAAGAATCTTAAATAGCTTTCCGATTTCAAGCGTCGGAATCGTATCCACGATTCGTCCGATTTCAGACGCACGCTGTTCGTCAATCGCAATCGTTTCACAACGGGGAATGTCCATGTCTGTCACCTCGTTTCTACCTATATTGCACCACGAGAAACGGGACATTGCAAGTTCAGCGCATTCGTCTGCGAATGAGCCAAAACACGAACCATCCTCCTACGTAATCTCCGATATCCCAGACAATTCGATTTTGGTCGACAGCGCGTACGCCGATATCAATGATTTTCGTGCTTTCTAATCGGTTCGTATAACGTTGACGAAGTCGCGTCGGAATCGGTAGACGAAGAAGTGCCCGGTAATAAATATCTAAATGAGTATGACCCCAAATTTCCGTCGCAATCGAGCTCGTTTTAATATACAACGGACGTTTGTAGCGTCTTTCATACTTTTCTTTCAATAAAAGGGCCATTTCATAGGAAACACGATTAGGACGCGGAAATAAGACTTTTCCTAGATGGTAGATCCCCTGATTATCGACTCGAATGATTTGTGGTTCTAACCGATATCGAATCCAATAGCCGCGAAAACGGATCGTCTGCCATTTCAATACAATCACCTCTGAACGGATTATACCCTGTTCTGAAGTGATTGATGCCATTCTCGCACAGCATCTGTCATTTGCTGCGCAGCGAGTTGTCGATCTTCTTTAGCGAAAATCTCTGAGATGACGGCATACCCTTCCAGCGGGATGGGCAGAGAGGAGACATTCGTTGCTGTGATTCCACCAATACCGATTAGAGGTAATCGTACGGCTTCCCGAATCGCCTGAAGCATCGTGTGCGACATGGAATCAGCGTCCGCTTTGGATAAAGTCGCAAATAGAGAACCCACCCCTAAATAAGAGGCTCCGTCTCGTTCTGCTTCAATCGCTTGTGCAACGGTTGCTACTGATACGCCAATCACAGCATCTGGTAAAAGGCGACGTGCTGCGGTTAAAGGAATGTCTTCTTGTCCGATATGCAAACCAGCTCCGGTGAGTAACGCGATATCAATCCGATCATTGATGATTAAAGGAACATCATAGCGATCCGTGAGTGTTTTCAACCGAACTGCCTGATCAAAGAATTCCTTTCCTTGCGCTGTTTTTTCCCGTAATTGCACGATTGTTGCACCACCTAAAATGGCTTCCTCAACGACCGTATCGATCGCGACTCCAGGATGGTACCGACGATCCGTCACTGCATAGATGGAGTAATCAATTGACACGTTCTGTCACCTCCACCAGGTCTTGCTCCGTCATAAGGCTGATGGCATTGAACAACTCTCGTTTAAAATCACCAAGACCTTGCGCGGAGGCTGCTTGTTCCCCTGCTTTTCCCATGACAAATGTCCCGTGGACAGCCGCCTCAAATGCCGTATATCCTGCACCGAGGAAGCTCGCAATCAAGGAGGCCGTCATACAGCCCGTACCCGTGATGTCTCCTAGACGCGGTGTTCCTACATGTAATTCCATTTCGCGCGTTCCATCCGTAATGTAGTCGTTCGGACCTGTCACGACGAGGACAGATTTGTGTTTGCGAGCGAATACGCGAATACTTTCTCGATCCATAATTGCATCTCCCGCAGCATCGACTCCCTTAGTTCGTCCGTCTTCCCCAAGTAACGTCTTGATTTCAGAAGCATTTCCTTTAATGACCGTACACCCGAGATCAATGAGTTCTTTGGAAAAAGCAGTACGTAATGTCGTTGCTCCTGCTCCTACGGGATCAAGAACGATTGGGACATTCAAACGTCCCGCTTCACGGACTGCGAGTCGTTGAGCTGCTTGCATGTCTGCATCGATCGTACCAATGTTTAAGACAAGAGCTTGCGCGAGTCTAACCATCTCTTCTACTTCACGAATGTCTTCTGCCATGACGGGGGATGCTCCAACAGCGAGTGTGACGTTTGCGCAGTCGTTGATCGTAACCGTGTTCGTCAGATGGTGAATGAGTGGTTTGTGTTCAAGAATGGTCGTAAACATGTGTATCCCTCCAAAGTGAATGAAAATGATGTGTCGGTCCAATACCTTGTCCGAGAGCAAATCCATGACGAATTGCCTCCGTGACATAGTTTTTCGCCTGTCGTACACTATCTTGTAAATCTTCTCCAAGCGCCATCCGCGCTGCAATCGCTGCGGATAAGGTACAACCAGTACCATGAGTATGTTGATTGTCTAATCGTTCCGATATGAAGTGGTGTTCCACTTCCCCATCAAACAACAAATCCGTCGCAGCTCCTGAGAGATGTCCACCTTTTAGCAATACTGCACCTGTCTGTGTAGCCAATTGATGCATCGCCAGTCGCATTTCCTCTAGATTGGTGACCGATCGTCCTGTTAAACGTTCTGCTTCCGGTAAATTCGGTGTGACGAGAGTCGCAAGTGGTAAAAGTTCTGAAATCAATGCTTGTTCAGCTTCCGTCCGCAATAGGGCATGACCGCCTTTAGCGACCATGACGGGATCTAATATAATAGGGACTGTTTGTTTACGGAGATGTGTAGCAATGACACGAATCGTCTGCGCATTCGAGACCATTCCGATTTTGATCGCATCGACACGAATGTCTGAAAAAATCGACGTTAACTGGGCATCTACGATTTCTGGGGATAACTCTTCCACCGCTTGAACTCCCAACGTATTTTGCGCTGTGACGGCTGTCAGTACGCTCATTCCATAAACGCCTAAAGCCGAAAATGTTTTTAAATCTGCTTGAATCCCAGCTCCACCACCGGAGTCGGATCCCGCAATCGTCAGTACATGTTTCATGTTCTTTTCACCTTCCCATCGAGCAATGTAAGGGAGTCGTGACCAACAAAAAAAGCGCCGACCGCTGTAAAAAAGCAGTCGACGCTATACGAAAGCGTTATACACGCATTCCGGTATCCGTTCGGCTCAACTTTCCTACGCTGGTATTATCCAGTTCAGGTAATAGGGTCGAAAACAGATTGGTTTTCCTCTCAGCCGGATTCCTCCAGCTCCCCTAGTTGCTCAAGTATTCGTTTCGCCTTAACTGTAGCATAGAGAAGAAAAAAAAACGAGCCGAAGCCCGTTTTGATTACAGATATGCCAATGGATTGACTGCATTTAGAGGAGAAGAAGCACTGTATTGATAGCCTCCGACATGTAGTTCGAAATGTAAGTGTGGTCCTGTTGAATTTCCTGTACTACCAAGTGTCCCGACTTGCTGACCTTGAGAGACCGTTTGCCCTGCACGAACCGATAATGAACTCATATGTGCGTAGACGGTCGTGTACACTTGTCCATCTAGGAAGTGAGAGATCATGACATGATTGCCGTAAGGTCCACCACCTGATGCTGTGATGACCGTTCCAGCTGCTGCCGCGACGATTGGAGACCCGACCGAACCACTGAAATCAACACCGTTGTGGAACGTGTAACCATTCGCACCGCTTGCTGGTCCGAATCCTTGTGATACTCCACCAGAAGACGGTCGAACGAATTTTCCTCCACTCGAAACAACGGGCGGGGCAACGGAACCAGTTGATTCCGAACTCTTACCTGTTTGTTTTGCTGCTTTAGCATTCGCTTTAGCGGCTTTTTCAGCTGCTGCTTTCTCCGCTGCTGCTTTTTCAGCCGCTGCTTTAGCGGCTGCCTTTGCTGCCGCAATTGCACGTTCTTGCGCTTCGAGAGTCGCTTGAAGTTCTTTTGCGTCTAACAGTTCTGTCGTGAACTTCGTCTTCCCTTTTCGTAATTTCTTCAGCGTAGCACTACGTTCTTTCATTTGAAGCTTTAACGCTTTCTTTTGTTCAATCAATACTTTCTTTTCCTGCATTTGCTCCGCTTTTTTCTCAACGAGCGCTTGTTTTGCTTCTGCTAATTTTTGTTGCGTAGCGATGTAATCCGAAATCATTTTATCGTCTTGCTCAGCGATTTTTTTCCCCGCCATGACACGGCTAAATAAATCACCTAAATCTTTCGATCCGAAAATGACTTCTTCCCATTTAATCGAGTTTCCATCGTTTTCTTGGAAAACACGCAAACGATCACCGAGTAGTTCTTCCTGTTTCTGTAACATTTCTTCGTAACGGACGATGTCTGCCTTTAACTCATCGATTCGAACGTTCAACTGTTCAATTTGTTTATTTTTTTCGGAGACTTGGAAAATCTTTTCATTGATTGCTGCGTCAATTTGATTGATTTGACGTTGCTCTTTTGAGATTTTAGCTTCTTGTTTTTTGATTGCTTTTTCAAGTTTACGTTGTTCAGCGGCATTCTCAGCCTTTTTTTCTTTAATTGTCGCTGCTGCAATCGGTTGCGTTCCTGTTATAAGTAATGCTCCTAAAACAATGGTAGAAATTAGTTTTTTTAGCATATATCGTTTTCCTCACTTATGTTTTTTCATATTTTATTATAGTATTCAAGTTTCTCTCATATCTGAAATAGATTATAGCACCGTAATCGTTTCAAAAAAATTTCATTTACATTTCAAATGAAAACGGTTTTTTGTAATATATGATTTGTTTTTTGAAAATGACAAAAAAAAGAACCGTTGCATACGCAACGATTCTTTTACGATTAAAGCATTGATAATGGATTGACTGAGTTAGCTGGACCAGTTGCACTATAGCTATACCCACCGACATGGATTTCGAAGTGTAGGTGTGGTCCTGTTGAATTTCCTGTACTACCTAGCGCGCCAATTTGTTGACCTTGGCTGACACGTTGACCAGCACGGGCATTGAGTGAACTCATGTGAGCATATACTGTCGTATATGTCTTCCCGTTCAATTGGTGAGCGATCATGACATGATTTCCGTAAGGTCCGCCACCTGATGCTGTAATGACTGTACCTGTTGCAGCTGCCACGATCGGCGTACCGACTGGACCACCAAAGTCAATTCCGTTATGGAACGTATATCCGTTCTCTCCACCTGCAGAACCATACCCTTGTGTAACAGTTCCGGCAGTTGGATGAATGAACAGACCACCTGATGATGGTGCTGGTTTTGGTGCAGCTGGTGCTGACGGCGCTGGAGCAGGCGCAGCTGGTGCTGGTGTAGATGGTTTTGGTGCCGATTGCTTCGTCGAACCAGAAGGTTTTGCCGATTGTGCTGCTTTCTCTTGTGCTGCTTGCTGAGCTGCTGCTTCTTTAGCGGCTTGCTCTTCTGCTGCTTTTTGTGCTGCTGCTTGTGCTGCTTCAGCTTCTGCGCGTGCTTTCGCTTCACGTGCCGCTTGAGCTTGACGTTCTTTTTCAATTCGAGCTTCACGTTCACGCGCTGCTTTTTCAGCAGCAATCGCTTTTTCTTGCGCAATTAGAATTTGCTGGACTTCTTTTGCATCCATCAATTGTGTTTCGAACTTTTCTTTTTTCTTACGAAGTTCTTTTAAGCGTTTGTTCCGCTCTTTTAATTGCGATTCAAGATCTGCTTGTTGACGTTTTAATTCTTGTTTCTCAACGACCAACTGTGCTTTCTTTTCTTTTACTTTTTGTTGCGCATCTGCTAATTGCTTTTGCGTATTTTGATAATCCGTGATCATTTTATCATCTTGTTTTGAAATGGATTTCCCTGCCATGACACGGCTTACGAGGTCACCAACATTTTTAGAGCCAAAGATGACTTCTTCCCATTTAATTGAGTTTCCATCATTCTCTTGCATGACACGAAGACGATCACCAAGTAATTTTTCTTGGCGTTTTAGTTTCGCTTTATATTTCTCGATTTCTTTTCCAAGTTCAACGATTTCACGTTCCGTTGCTTTGATTTGACGATCTTTTGTTTCGACAGCAAAGATTTTTTCGTTCAAAGCTTCGTCTAGTCGATTGACTTCTTGTTGTGTTTTAGAGATTTTTTGACCTTCTTGATTAACAGAAGACTCTAAGTTTTTTTGCTTTTTAGCATTGTCTTGTTGTTGTTGTTCGTTTTTGGCTTTCTGTTCACTTAAATCGTCAGCTGCTGCAAAATGAGGTGCTGATGAAAGAACCAGTGCGGAAACGATGAGCGACGCGAACGTTTTTTTCATGTAGTATTCCCTCGTTTTCTGTAGTGTATGTTTTATGATTTATCGTAGAGTATTTAAGTTAAATTTAAATTCTGTAATAGTTTTTCTTTTTTATAAGAACGTTTTTGATTATAGCATTCATTCCTCTTCCATAATATTTCAGTGATATTTCATTTTAAATAAATCTTTCTTCTTCTATGTAATAGAAACATTTGGAAGGTAACTCATCGTTGCAACTTTGAAGTGTTTTTGGGAAACTGAAGCGAATAGAAGGAGGATATCATATGAAATTAGACCACACTGGAATTGCTGTTCGCGACATGCAGGAAGCCATTTCATTTTATACAAACGTGCTTGGAGGGACCTTAACAAGAGAGTACTCGAATCCCGCACCTGGTGTTGCTTCCAATATCGCGGTCATCGAGTTCGATGATGCACACATCGAGTTGTTGACGCCAACAAGTCCAGATAGTCCGATCGCACGTTTTTTAAAACAACGCGGAAAAGGTGTCCATCACATTGCTTATCGCGTAGAGGATTTGGATCGAGCGATTGAAGAAGCAAAACAACAAGGATTAACATTTTTAGAAGATACGTACCGAACGACGCCATTCGGGCGACGACTGATTTATATGAATCCTCGGCATTCACACGGCGTCATTACAGAACTCTGTGATTATCCGGAGAACCCATAAAAAATCAGCACTGCAACGTTGCAGTGCTGATTTTTTCGTTTCATGGTATTAGCCGAGTTTGGCTACGATTTCCCGATTGAATGCGGGAATATCATCCGGTTGACGGCTTGAGACGAAGTTATCGTCGACGACAACTTCTTCATCTGCAAAGTCCACACCAGCATTCTCTAAATCAATTCGAATCGATTTATAACCTGTCATTTTTCTTCCTTTGACGATTTTTGCGTTAATCATCAATTGTGGTCCATGGCAGATCGAAAAAATCGGTTTTTTCGACATATCGAATTCTTCAACGAATGAGACAAAACGCTCGTCTTCTCGAAGTAAATCCGGTGAAAATCCGCCTGGAATCAGGAGAGCATCATAGTCTGCTGCTGAAGTCTCATCAATCGAGAGATCAACATTTACTTTCGCCTCTTCCTGCTTCCCAACAAGTTCCGCACCTTTTTTGGCACCAATGACAGTAATCTCGTGCCCCGCTTCTTTTAACGCATCAACAGGTCCAGTGAATTCGACATCTTCAAAATGATCGGCGAGTACAACTGCTACTTTTTTAGACATGTAATTCATCCCCCAATTTGTTTGATTTAAATCTGATCTTCTCCACGATCACGAGGAGAGACCGGATCATCTGGCATCTCGTCTTTACCTTTTAGGATTTCCTTTTGTTGCTCCTCTGTCAGTTTCCGTTCTTTTTCAGACAGTCGATCCCGTTCATCTTCCAACTCTTCATTTGGACGATCGGTTTCTTTCGGTGCCATGGAAAACCCTCCTTATGATTCGTCGCTTATGCTCACAATGAATCGACGACTTTAACAGAAAGATCGACATCAATGTTGCCACGTGTCGCTTTCGAGTACGGGCAGAAGTTGTGCGTCTTCTCTAGTAAGTCTTCGGCTTCTTCTTGCGATACGCCAACGACCTCGACGACGAGTTTTGCTGCAATTTTTACACCGTTATCCGCTTCATCCTGTAAGAGGCTGACTTCTGAATTCGTCCGCGTCTCGACTCGTTTTTTTGCTTGGCGCGCCATTAAGTTGTAGGCACCATCAAAACAAGCGGCATATCCTGCTGCGAATAACTGTTCCGGGTTTGATGTCGGAATGTCTTCTTTGCCTTTTGTTCCTGGCATAACTAAATCGAGATTGATGACGTTATCGTCTGAAGCGACTTTCCCGTCGCGACCACCGACTGCAGATGCACGTGAAGTAAGAATGACGTTTGACATGATAAAAAACCCCTTTTCCTGTTGAATTAAAAAATGCTTTTTTTGCCACATAGACAGTAATACCCGTCACTGAAGGAGATAAACACAAGAGGTGTCTATCATCTTAGCTGATTCCTTCTTTTAGTAGACAAAAAAAGACGATGAACACGAGGTCCATCGTCTTGCACATTCTATTTCTTATCCGATCTCTTCTGTTGCGGTTTCTTCTGGATCAGGCAATTGAAGATAGATTGATTTCACTTGATGATTATCGACTTCCATGACTTTGATCGTGTATGCCTGATAACGGAATTCTTGACCGCTCGATACTTCCGTATCCTGTGCCATGACCCAACCACCAATCGTATCAATGTCTTCTTCTTCAATTCCTAGGTTAAAGCGCTCATTTAAATCATCAATCAAGACACGTCCTGAAATTCGGTATAACCGTTCATGAATTTGTTCGATGTCGGCTTTTTCATCCTTATCGAACTCATCTCGTATTTCTCCGACGATTTCTTCCAAGATGTCTTCCATCGTGATGACACCAGCCGTACCACCGTACTCATCGATGACGAGTGCCATCGGTGTCCGTTCGACCTGCATTTTCAGCATGGCATCTTGAAGTGGAGAATACTCAGATACAATTGGCAAGTTGTGAATATAATAGCTTAACGCTTTTCCTTTGTTAGCCATATGATCCGTAAATAATTGTTTCGCATTGATGAAGCCAAGGATTTTATCCTTATCTCCTTCTTCCGCTACTGGGTAACGTGTGAACTGATACTCTTCAACGAGGCGAATGATGTCCTCCATCGATGCATCGTTCGAGATCGTGATTAAGTCCGTCCGCGGCAACATGATGTCTTTCGCGATTCGCTCATCGAACGAGAAGATGTTCTGCATGTAGGAAAGCTCAGTCTGGTTGATCTCTCCACTCTTATAACTCTGTGTCATGATGATCTTAATCTCTTCTTCAGAATGGACTTCTTCGTGTCCCGCTGGCTCGACGCCAAATAACCGAAGAATGATTCGTGCTGAACCGTTTAATGTCCAGATGAAAGGTTTCATGATTTTACCGAACCAATACAGTGGTGGCGCGAGTAGCATCGTGATGGCTTCCGTTTTTTGAATCGCCAAAGATTTTGGAGCAAGTTCTCCGAGCACGACATGAAGAAACGTTACAATAGAGAATGCAAGAACGAACGAAATGATCGTCGAGACGGAGTTCGGAATATCAATTTCTTCGAACAACATACCGAGAATCGCACCTACCGTTGATTCTCCTAACCACCCGAGACCAAGCGCTGTCACGGTAATCCCGAGTTGACAGGCCGATAAATAATAATCCAAATTCTCAAGTAGCCTCTTCGCCACTTTCGCAGTCTTGCTTCCTTCTGTAATCAACTGATCGATTCGAGACATTCGCATTTTGACGACCGAAAATTCGGCAGCTACAAAAAAAGCTGTTAAGACGATGAGTAGTGCAATGACGAGTAGTCGAATGATGATCGTCGTCGTGTCGAATGTCTCCATTGAGTGTGTACTGTCCAATCGTTTCCCCGAAGAAAGGGGATTCACCTCCATTAATATAAAGCCAGATGTCGAGGCATCTGGTGGTTTACAGCAAAAAGAAGCTTCAAACTTTCAAAGCTTCCCTACTTTTTCATATTCATACTATAACGGAACTTTCATAAAATGTGTACTTGAAGACATCATTTCAATTCATCAGACGACATAGAGAATAAAGATCACGATCATGAGTAACATCGCGATTCCCTTTAACAATGCACTTGATAAGATACCAAGGACTGTTCCGATCCCGACTGAAACCGAGGTTTGCCATGTCTTTTTACTAATGATTTTTTCCGTCAAGATGGCAAAGACGAACGGGAAAATTAATAATCCGATTCCTGGCAAAATAAATGGTCCCGCAATCAATCCGACTGTCGTCGCAATCTTAGCTGCTTGTGAGCCTCCCCGTCGATCGACGGTGTAGGCGCTAACGAGATAATCGAGTGTGAATAAGAGAATGATGAATATCGCTTGAATCACCCAAAAACTAATCGATAATTCAGAGAACCCGAATCCGAATCCATAAATCAAAAATCCCACTACTAAAATCGGTGCACTTGGGATGATCGGATAAACGAGACCTGCAAAAGCGACTAGAAAACAGACGACGATCAGACTCCATAACAAGATTGTCACTTTCTATCCCTCCCTTCTTTTGATTCTCTTGCCCTTATTACGATGAAGGAGAGACAAAAGTTTCATTCAACGCCCGATGTATTTGATTTTTTAAAAAATCTCGATCCCAGTCGTTCATTGTTTCAAAACGCACTTCCGAACAGATATATGGAATGAACCGTTGAATGGTTTCATAGTGAGCAGGTAAGGCTTGCCGCTTCATCGTTCCAAGCGATTCGAGCATCGTCGCGAGAACCGAAATATCCTCTGCTCCGTAATGTCGTAGTTGATAAAACGTCGTGTACAACAATTGTTGGTAAGTTTCCCGGACGATGACGTGCTGCTTGTCCTCGCCAACAACCAGCACACCATCTGGTATTACGGCATACTGTCGCATTAAGTCACCAATGATCCGAATCGCATGTCTTGCTGTATTTGGATCATTGATCCCTGGAGAAATCGCACGTAAAGCAACTTCACTTAATTTTTCAAGAACGAATGCAAAATCCTGTTCTGAAGATTTCGTCGGTCCAATCAAGATACTTTCATTGATATCCCGGCAAGTGGCCCGCCCGATGACTTCTCCCTCTGTTACGAATGAGCCGACGGTTCGATGAATATACACGCGTTCTTTCTGATCAAAAGCATCATAATCGACTGCTTGAATATATCCGGTTCGAGTTGCCTGAATAATATAAGGATGATTTGTTATCCTCTTACTCTCAGTAATCTTTTGTTCTCCCGATTCTAGATGTCCGATTTGCCGTTTCAATAATTCGTTCCCTTCTTCGTGTAATCGATCGAGTAATGTCGTCACGCGAATCGACTGGCTGACGATATGAATGAATGCGACGATCGATATCAACACGACGAGAACGGCTACTGTCGAAGCGACGACGCTCGTCTTCAAAGCCGGACGAAGGAAAAAGAGCATCGTCATCGAGTAACTGACCGCTCCAATGAATATGCCAAAGATGTGTTGCACCTGTCGATTCTCGATGAAATTAGGCAATGTCCGAGGTGAGAATTGTGATGAATAGGTCGTCAATACAACCAGGATGGTCGAGAACGTGAATGTCATCATGGCGAGCAGTCCGGTAAAGACCGAACTATGGATTGTCTGCGCTAAGCCAAGTGTCGTTTGCCACTCTTTTGGAAACCAGTCTGATATATACACATCTAACCACGTCACGATTCCCGTCAAACCAATCCCAATGAGACCATATAACAATGGCCACCACCAATTGATTTCTCGAGACAGGACTTTCAGCTTCTTCAAAATAAAATTCCTCCTTTTTATAGCACTATACTGATTGATTTCCTGATTTAGAGCGCTTTAAAACCCATCTGACTGACTGACTGACTTTGAGCAATATGTTTGGTCGAAGTGCACGGATGTGTTTTACTTCTTTTCATAACGTGAATAACTTAATTGTTATGAAAACGAATGGGAGATGAAATGATATGGCTCAACAAAACGAAGCTACATTGCATACAGATTTCACGAAAATTTATATTGACGGTCAGTGGCGCACAGGCGCAAGTGACAGCAACATGACGAACACGAATCCTTTCACGGGTGAAGAGCTCTTCACGATCTCTGCCGCGAACCAACAAGATTTAGATGACGCATATGAAGCGGCTCAAGTCGCTCAAAAAGACTGGGCGAAAGTTCCTGCCTTAAAACGCCAAGGCTTGATCGAAAACTTCTTGAAAGTCTTGTACGAGGAGAAAGAAACGATCATCGAATGGTTGATTAAAGAGTCCGGAAGTACACGTATTAAAGCGGAAGGCGAATTCCTTGCTTCTGTCTTGATCGTCAAGGAAGCTGCGACATTCCCACTTCGGATGCACGGTGAAATTCGTCCATCGGTCGTACCAGGTAAAGAAAACCGGATCTACCGTAAAGCACTTGGCGTCATCGGTGTCATCAGTCCATGGAACTTCCCGTTCCACTTAGCTGTGCGGTCGATCGCTACTGCTATTGCCATCGGGAACGCAGTCGTTGTTAAACCAGCTACGGACACACCTGTTTCAGGCGGATTGATTTTTGCTAGTCTGTTTGAAAAAGCTGGATTGCCAAAAGGTGTCTTGAATGTCATCGTCGGTCGCGGTTCAGAAATCGGTGATGCTATCGTCGAACATCCTGTACCACGTTTAATTTCATTCACAGGATCAACTGAAGTAGGTCGTCATATCGGTGAACTTGCTGGTAAACATCTAAAGAAAACAGCGCTTGAACTTGGCGGAAACAACGTCTTCGTCGTACTTGATGATGCTGATCTCGATCGCGCGGTCGAATCTGCTGTCTACAGCAAGTTCTATCACCAAGGTCAAATTTGTATGTCGACGAACCGAATTCTCGTCGCTTCTTCGATTCATGATGAATTTGTCGAGAAATACGTTGCTCGTGTAAAAGAGCTACAATACGGTGATCCATCACATGAGCGGACACAAGTCGGACCGCTCATCAACCAATCACAAGTTGAACGAATTCTTGAAGATCTCGAGAAAACAAAAGCTGCGGGTGCAACCGTTCGTGTCGGCGGCGAAGCAAAAGATAACGTCATCGCACCTACTGTCGTGACTGGTGTTACGAATGATATGCCACTCGCTAAAAATGAAATCTTCGGACCGGTTGCTGTCATCATCCCGTTCGATACGGATGAAGAGGCACTCGAAATCGCGAACTCACTTCCATACGGATTGAGTGGCGCTGTCCATGGTTCTTCTATTGAACGCGCGACTGCCTTTGCGCTTGAAGTCGAGACAGGTATGATTCACATCAACGATCAATCGGTCAACGATGAGCCACATATGCCATTTGGTGGTGAAAAAGATTCAGGACTCGGTCGCTTCAACGGTGAGTGGGTACTTGAAGAATTCTCGACTGTCCAATGGTTATCTGTCATGCACGATCGTCGTCAATACAAACCATTCTTCGAGTAATATATGAGTAGGGTTTTCCCCCTACTCTACATAATTTTGTGAAGGAGTGATTTCACATGCCGTTATTACGATTCGACGTCATTGAAGGACGTTCAGAAGAAGAGTTAAAAACGTTACTCGACACCGCACACGATGCGATGGTCGAAGCATTTGATGTGCCGGAGCGCGATCGTTATCAAATCGTGCACACGCATAAAGCGCATGAGATGGTCATTCAAGATACAGGACTTGGGTTTGAACGGAGTAAAGATATCGTCCTCATCAGTGTGACGAGTAAAACGCGGACGGAAGAGAAAAAACAACGTCTCTACCAATTACTCGCCGAACGCTTACAAGCAAACTGTGGACTCGCACCGACTGATTTGATGGTTTCGATCGTTGAAAATGATGCAGCCGACTGGAGCTTCGGTCTTGGCGAAGCACAGTTTTTAACGGGTAAACTATGATCGTCTGTAAGTAGAACAAAAAGGGAAGTATGTTATCGGTAATTTCCGATAACATACTTCCCTTTTTTTGTTCTTACTTCATTAAACAAGAGAGAACCTTCACATGACTTACTCCTTCGTTTCTTCCGCCTTCTCCCGTGGATTTTCCCGTTGCAGCGGTGCTTTCCAACTAAATTGATCGGGTTCTGGAACGAAGTCAAGGCCTCCTGGATGGAACGGTTGGCACCGTAACAATCGACGCGTCGTCAAATAACTACCTTTTACCGCACCATGACGTTCAATCGCCTCCATCCCGTAATGGGAGCATGTTGGATAGAATCGACATGTGGCTGGTTTCATGGGAGAGATGACTTTTTGATAAAAACGAATTCCTCCCATTAAGACACGTTTCATAACGTCCCTTCTTTCATCTTTTTTTCTAGTGTAACGCATCTGTCCATCATTTTCAGATGTTCTGCCTTATACTAAAAGCAGATTTAAAAGAAGGATGTGTTGAGATGAAGGCATTAACTTTCCACGAATTCGGGAGTTCTGATGTATTACGCTTCGAAGACGTGCCAACGCCAACAATTACTGAACAGGAAGTTCTGATTGAAATGAAAGCGATCGGTCTGAATTTTGCAGACATCTATCGCCGAAAAGGAAACTACCATTTGGAAGGACAGCCCCCCTATATTTTAGGTTACGAAGGTTCAGGCATCATCACAGCGGTTGGTTCAGCTGTTTCAACGTTCCACGTAGGTCAACGAGTTGCTTTTGCGGACGTTCCGCTTGCGAACGCTGAGTACGTCGTAGCACCCGTCAATAAATTGATTCCGCTTCCTGACGATATCTCATACGAAACAGCAGCTTCTATCTTATTACAAGGGTTAACAGCGCATTACTTAACTCGTGATAGCTACCATGTCCAACCGGGAGATGTCGTCTTAGTGCACGCAGCCGCCGGTGGCGTTGGTCAGCTTTTGACACAGCTCATTCGTTTGCTTGGGGCAACTCCGATTGGATTGACGTCTTCTCCTGAGAAAGCACAGATCGCTAAAACTGCTGGCTGTGAATCTGTCTATTTATATTCCGAGAACTGGGTCGAGCACGTGCTCGCGCAAACTTCTGGTAAAGGGGTTGATGTGGTCTACGAATCCATTGGTTCTACCTTAATGGATAGTTTCCATGTGACAAAAGTCCATGGAACTGTTGTCTTCTATGGTATGGCAGGCGGCGATCCCGTATCTGTCGATCCTCGCTTCTTGATGGATACGTCCAAAACATTGACGGGTGGTGACCTTTGGAACGTATTAACATCTTCTGAAGAACGAATCCGTAGATCTGGTGAATTATTTGATTGGATTCTATCCAATCATCTCACCCTGTCTTCTCCTACAACATTCAGATTATCTGATGGCAAAGTAGCACATGACTTTTTAGAAAGTCGACGCAGCACAGGAAAACTACTTTTGCTTCCTTAACTCGTTTTTCTAAGACGACTCCCCGTGAGTCGTCTTTTTTATGTGAAATCGAGATTATAGATTGCTTTTTTTTAATGAAGAGAGTAAAGTAAACCTCATCAAAACCTAAAACCCAAATAAGTTTTGAGTTTTAGAAAGGGGATTTGTATTTATGTTTCGCTCAGAATGGAAGAAATTGAAGAGTCCGATGATGATTGTCGTCATTCTCGCCCTCATCCTCGTACCGTTTCTCTACAACTCCATCTTCTTATCTGCATTCTGGGACCCATACGGTCAAACAGAAGACATCAAGGTCGCTATCGTCAACGAAGACAAGGCGACGAAGTTTAAAGGAGAGAAAGTCGACATCGGGGATCAATTCGTCGACAAACTCAAAAAAAATGATGATTTTGATTGGCAGTTCTTATCTAAGGACAAAGCCGAAAAAGAATTACGTGACGGCAAAATCTATATGACAGTCGTCATCCCGAAGAACTTCTCTAAAAATGCAACGACACTACTCGATGATCATCCGAAAAAGATTGAGTTGGAGTATTACTTGAATCCAGCCAAAAACTACTCGGGCACACAAATTTCGAGTACGGCTGCAAAACAATTAAACGAAAAGATCCGAAAATCCGTGACGAAACAATACAGTAGTGCGATTTTCGGTGCGTTAAAGAAAATTGCAAACGGTATGGAAAAGGCATCGGACGGTTCTTCTAAACTAGAAGATGGCAACCATAAAACAGCGGATGGTGCCAAAACACTGGCAACGAATCTTGGAAAGCTCGCAGATGGCAGTCTGACACTGTCCGAAAAACTCGGAGAAGCAAATCAAGGTTCTAAAAAACTCAGTGACGGCGTCACGACACTCGACGAAAAGACTGCCCTCTTCGCCCAAAAAACGGGTGAGTTGTCTTCTGGGTTGAACACGCTAGACGAAAATGGTGGCAAATTACAAGCCGGTGCTGCACAACTAGAAGACGGAGCAACGAAACTCAGCGGTGGCTCGACACAAGTCCGTCAAGGGGCAGAGCAACTGGCTGCAGGTACGGCTCAGCTTAATGAAAAAATTCCTCAATTGACGGATGGATTAAATCAATTGGATGAAAAAGCACAAGCTGCTAACGCCTTTTTAACGCAACTTAATCAAGATGCTGAAAAAGCGAAACAAGATTTACGAGCACGTCGTGAAGCCCTTGAAGCAAACGTCGCGCAACTAAAAGAAGTCATTTCTGCTTCTGAACAGTTATCGGATGAAGAAAAACAAACGTTACTCGGTTCTATCGGTTCATTAGAAGAAAACATCCAAAATCTCGCCGCCCAAGAAGGCGCGATTGATCAGAGTCTTGCTCAAGCAACGGACGCGACGAAGAAGATTGGTCAACTCGCTGCAGGGGGTCAACAAGTCGAGTCAGCTGTCTCGCAACTGAACGCTGGACAATTGAAGCTCGTCGATGGTGCGAAACAAGTTGAGTCTGGCGCACAACAATTAGCAAGCGGTCAACAGACATTCAATGAAAAACTCGGTCAGTACACTGCCGGTGTGCACAAAGCCACAACCGGTGGCGCCCAACTAGCTGACGGTGCGAACCAACTGTCAGATGGCACACATCAACTTCAAGCTGGGGCTAGCGCGTTGACTAGCGGGTTAGGACAATTGGCATCTGGTTCAACTACGATTACAGATGGAATCGGCAAAACGACCGATGGGGCTTCAAAAATCGCGGATGCCAATACCAAACTTGAAGACGGGGCTAAAACATTGAAGGACGAGCTCAGTAAAGGGGCGAAAGATGCGACCGTCAAGCCGACGAAAGAACGGGATAACATGCTAGCAGAACCCGTCGTCTTAAAAGAACATGACTATTCGACGGTCAACAACTACGGTTCTGGTTTATCAGCTTATATCCTTAGTATCGCCTTATTCGCAGGTGCCTTGATGTTCTCGTCTGTCTATCAGATTCGTCCAGAACATGGTGAAAGTCTGACATGGCGCTTCCTTGTCGGTAAATTATCACTCATCTTACCGATTGGAGCCTTACAAGGTGTCGCAGCGGCTACAGCCATCGTTTATGTCCTGGATGCTGATGTCGCGAGTGTTCCTGCGCTCTATGGATTTGCTGCCTTAACAGGTATGACGTTCATTACGATTCTGTTCACGCTCGCGATGCTACTCGGTCGCGTCGGACAGTTCCTTGCCTTCCTACTACTTCTGCTTCAAATCGGCGGTAGTGGTGGTACGTTCCCAGTCGAGATGACGCCAAGCTTCTTCCAAGCCATCCATACGTTCTTACCAATGACGTATTCAGTCGGTGGATTCCGTGAAGCTCTTGGACTTGGTGTGACAGACACCCTCATCTCAAACAGTCAAGTCCTTGCGACCATCTTAGTCGTCGCGTTGATCATCAGCTTCGTTGGAGGGCTCGGAGCCAAACGGATTCTACTCTCAACGAAAGTGAGACGAAAACAACATGACACAGTCTGATAAAGAAACACTGATACTAGACTCAGCGATGGCTTGCTTTTCTGAACTTGGTTATAAAGGTACGACGATTGAGCGTGTCGCCCGACGCGCTCACGTCGGAAAACCGACTGTCTACCAACTGTTTGAAAGTAAGCTCAACCTGTTCGAATCGCTCGTAACACGTGTGCTGCAAGAAATGAAAGAAGAAGCAGAACGCGCTTACGTCGAACATGCGACGGTAGAAGAAAATAAACAAGCAATGATCGACGCCATCGTCTATCATCAGCAACAACATTTGTTCATTCTTCAAATCATCGAAGAAACACGTAATCTCAAATTACAAGAGATGCAGGAACTACGGACACGTATCGAACGACATGTCGTCGAATATCTTAAAACGCTACTTGAGACTCGCCTTGGACAAGATGATCGTGATGTACCAGTCGATGTCACCGCCTTTCTGATTTTCCGGACGTACATTGCGCTAATTGCCGAATGGCCATTGATTGCTCGACCGTTAGAATTAGATACGATTCGTCGTGCCATGCTACGCATTTTATGAATTGAAAAACCGCCGGTCAGCTGATCGGCGGTTTTTCATATTCTCGATTCTTTTCTAAATTTCGTGCTGTTTGACTAGAAGTAACTGTTTTTTCATCCTTCAAAGTGCCAAACAACCAATCTCCCACCGGATTGGATACACCAAACCAATAGTGTTCATTTTTGAAATGATGTAATAGATGCGTCTTTTTCATCCATTTTCCAAAACGTGTTCTCGGTTTCAGTGGAACGTGTGCCACGTAATGTTTCCACTCGTAAACGAGTAACATGACGATCAATCCACTTGCAGCTGCGGCTGTCGAGACGACCGATTGCGTCAGAAGATAGGTCAGAGCCGCAAAGAAACTAAGATTCGGCAAGGAATACCAGACGGGCAAAAACAACAGATGCAGTTCATTCGGATGCGCATGATGATCGTAGTGAAGTCGCTTCAACAGCTTTCGTCCAAACGCATTCTTAGGTGGTGGCAAATGAAACAAAAAGCGATGGATCAGGTATTCACTGAAACTAAAGATGATCAGTCCAAGACAAAAGAACAGTAAAATCGACCAATGAAATGGCTGAGCAAAGACATAACTACTGATCGCAATCAGTAATACGAGCATGATCAAAATATCCGGAAACAGAAAAAAACGACGATAGATATTTGACATAGGTGCCTTCCCCTTTCTCTTTCGTTACAGCATATCATCGTACGTTCATCGATTCGTCACGTTTTTTACTTCAAGTCGTATAATCATTCTCGCTCCCTCCTTTATACTAAATAGAGAATGGAGTGATGATTACTTTGAGTTTATCGACCGGAATCATCTTTGTGTTGCTCGCTTATACACTCATGTCGCTTTACGACATGTGGCAGGTATACCGGATAACGAGCAAACTTTGGATATTTGTATTATTTCTTGCAACATTAATTAGTCTCATCGTTGCCTTTTTTGTGGCCCCTGTCCTTGCGCTATTCTTTTACTGGTCACGCCATCCATTAAAACGAAACATTGGTATCGTGTTACTGATTGTCGTGTGTCTTATCTCGGTCATGACAAAACTATCGTCTTGATTGAATTCCTTCATGAACATTTCATGAAGGTTTTTTCATGTCCTACTACCGAAGAAGAGACGGCGCATCAACTCACGTTCCGGCATTTCCGTCGTATTGAGCACATCTAGAAATGGTCGATCATCATATGAAATCTTCAGGATTTCTGAACGGACTTGGTCCTTCTCCCAATCGATAATTGCTACTGGAGCAACAGCTGTTTCCTGACATCCAAGTGCACCTGGATTAATAAAGAGCGTTTGCTCTGTCTCGACTTGTTGCGCTGGATGATGATGACCGAAACCAATGATCCGTGCCTCACTTCCAGCAAACAGGACGAATAAGCTTTCTTTCGTTCCATCCACTGCTTGCTTTAATGGCTCTTCACCAATCTTCTTCGTCTGGTCGGCGTAAGCATAGTGCGTCAGGTGCATCGTTTGTTCCTGATGCGTAACATTTAAGATACGTGGTAAGTGCTCCAAATACTTTTGATTCTCTTGCGTCAACGTATCCGCGATCCATTGATGGTGCTCTTTAGCATGTCGGTAACTATCGGGATAGGTCTCCCCATGGATTAAAGCAAGGACACATTCATCATGATTTCCAGAAATCGTCTGGATATCAGACCGTTGTCTTAATAAATCGATGACCTCATTATGCTCTGGTCCAATACCGACAAGATCACCGAGACAATAAGCGGCATCGATATCTGTTTGTTGATCAAGATGGGACAATACAGCACGCAAAGCTGATGCATTGCCGTGAATATCTGTAAAAAGCATAACTTTCATGTAAACGCCTCCATTGTTGGTACATTAGGATTTCCCGATGATATCGTGAATTCCTGTCAGATTTCAGGAAAAATAAATTGTCAGAAAATATTGATTATTGATCAAGAGCATGTTAGGCTTAGAAAAATTCACAGAGAGGGGCACGATCGAATGATTCCGACGCAACAGCCATTTAACCAAGCCGGACGACTGATTATTCTATGCATGAGGGACTGAAAACTTTTCCGATGATGAAGCGGAAATGATTTTTGGGCCCTTCTTTCGATGCATCGAATGAGGCGCCCGCACAGAATGAGTGGCGCCTATCCCAAAAACGGATAGGCTTTTTTCATGGAAAAAAATAGAGATAGATAGAGAGAGGATGACAACGTTGAAAGAATATGCGATGGATCGAATGGTAAAAGTATCAGCTGGAATGGCAAATGCCGTTCTTGTAACACTTGGTGTCGGACTTCTGATTGAGACGCTCGGCAACTTGCTACATATCCAAATGTTACTGACGATTGGTGGTGTCGCAAAAGTACTACTCGCTCCCGCGCTTGGTGCCGGTATTGCCTTTCAGCTCGGAGGAAACACACTTGTGCTGTTCAGCGCGATGATCGCAGCGACGATCGGTGGTGCCGCCCTTCAATCGACTGCTTCTGGACTCGTTCTTGTACCCGGTCAGCCGATCAGTGCATTACTCGCGGCTGCTGTCGCTGTATACGTCGGAAAACGCATGACTGGAAAAACGAAATTTGACATGATGGTCATCCCAATGAGCGCTGTCCTTGCTGGCGGTGTGACCGGAATCGGTGCTGCTGCCGTCACGACACCACTCCTTACAAAATTCAGTGCCATGATCACAGCTTCAGTCGAGTCTTCTCCTATTGCTACATCTCTTGTTATTGCACTCATCTTTAGTGTCTTATTGATGTCTCCTGCTTCGTCCGCTGCACTCGCTATCGCTTTGCAACTTGATCCTGTAGCGAGTGCCGCTGCACTCATTGGCTGTTCCGCTCAATTCGTCGGCTTTACGTTGATGGCATATCGTCAGACGGATCCAGGTGGTTTGATTGCTTCATTCTTTGTAACACCTAAAGTACAATTCCCGAATATCGTTAAAAATCCACGTCTTGTCGTTGCACCGTTTCTCGCAGCGATGATTTCAGCTCCTGTCGCGACGCTTCTTCTCTCTTTGAAAGTACCGTATGAACTCGCAGGACTTGGACTCAATTCGATGATTGCCCCACTCAATATCTTCGTCAATCAAGGTCCTCAAGCGTTCCTTGTCTTCTTCTTGACTGGTGTCGTTCTACCTGGTGTCTTGACGCTCGTCTTCTATCGATTGACGACTGTCGCAGGGTGGACGAAGCGCGGCGATCTTCATCTCGAAATTCAATAAAACATTTTACCACCCTTCCAACTATTCCTGATTGATTTCGGGAATAGTTTTTTTAACGCAAAAAAATCGTTCCTTCGAAAAGGAACGATTTCGGTATGATTCTGACTGGGCTCGAACCAGCGACCTCTACCCTGTCAAGGTAGCGCTCTCCCAGCTGAGCTACAGAATCATGCTGTGTTGTTACTGGGTATGTTTTTATTATAGCAGCATATCGAAAAGTGTAAAGCCTTTTTAACAAAAAAAATTATCTTTTTTCAAAATGATCTTTTTAAATAAAAACAGTTTTAAAGTTGCGGGTTCTATGAGTGTCCTCTACTATGTAAATAAGCACATATAAAAAGAAAGGAGCGTTCAAATGAACTTCTTAACCCGATTTAGTTTGAAGAACTCGGTTGCTGTCTTCATCATTGCAATCCTATTGATTTTAGGAGGCGTGTATTCCTTCTCACAATTAAAAGTCGATCAGTTCCCGGAAATCGAGTTTCCTCAGATTTCAATCGAAGCGGTTTACCCTGGTGCATCACCTGACGATGTCGATAAACAAGTCGTCTCAAAGCTTGAAACTTCCCTTAAAGGAATTGAAGGGGCTACCAAGCTAACGAGTTCTTCTTATGAAAGTATCGGTATCTTAAACATCGAATTCCCGTTCGATACCGATATGGATAAGGTGGAACAACAAATCGATGCTGCCATCCAAGATGCGAATCTACCGGAGGAAGCAACGACGAAATTAAATCGTCTGTCCTTTGGATCGTTCCCGATCTATAATATCTCCTTCTTTAGCAAGGATGGTAAAGACATCGAGAAAATTCTAAAGGAAGATATCGAACCTGAACTTAATAAGATTCCAGGCATCAACAGCGTGTCGGTTGGTGGCTATAAGGATGATCTCGTTCAAATCACCGTCGATAAGGAGAAAGCGACGGAAGCGGGTCTCTCGCTCTCAAGCATCAAGGAACAAATCAATGGAAAGTATGTCTCGTTCCCATCTGGTCAGCTATCAGAAAACGATTCGAAAATTCCGATTCGCGTTGAGGAAAAATTAGAAAATCTAGATAAACTAAAAAATCTACAATTGACACCTGCTACAGGTGCGGCTAGTTCATCAAGTAACGGTCAAACAGGTGGTTCATCTGCTGGCGGTCCACCACAAGGTGCAACGCAAGGACCACCAAGTACAACAGGTGGTGCAGCTGCAGATCAGGCGTCTGAACCTGCAGAACCGATTCGCCTAGAGGATATCGCAAAAATCGAAGCCGTCTCACAACAAAGTGAAAAAACGCGTTACGATTTAAAAGATTCCTTATCGATGGCAATCACGAAAAAACAAGATGCCAATACAGTCGAAATCGCAGATGAAGTCACGAAGATTCTCAATAAATATGACGATCAAGTCGACTATACGATTGGGATCGATTCAGCGAAGGATATCGAGGAGTCCGTTGCGACACTCGTCAAAGAAGGATTACTTGGTGCCCTCTTCGCATCACTCGCTGTTCTGTTATTCTTGCGGAATATCCGCGCGACGATCATCGCCATCGTCTCGATTCCATTATCATTACTCATCGCCGCTATCTTCTTGAACTGGCAAGATATCTCCCTGAACATCATGACACTTGGTGGGATGGCTGTTGCAGTCGGTCGTGTCGTCGATGATAGTATCGTTGTCATCGAGAACATCTTCCGGCGCGTCCGAAAATCCGAATCCGGTATGACGGATGAGATCATCGAACAATCGACAAAAGAGATTCTAAAAGCAATCACGTCATCGACGCTGACGACCGTCGTCGTCTTCCTACCGATTGGATTTGTCGGTGGTATTACTGGTAAGTTCTTCTTACCGTTCGCTTTGACGATTATTTTCTCATTACTTGCTTCACTACTCGTTGCGATCACGATCGTACCGATTCTCGCGAAGTTTGCATTCAAGAAGGTACCAGCGGAAGAAAAAGAAGGCGCTCTTCAACGTTGGTATGGCAAGCTGATTGAAAAATCACTCTCGCACAAGGCAATCATCTTGGTCGTATCGTTCATCCTTCTCGGTGGTTCCCTTGCAATCGTACCGCGTCTCGGATTTACGTTCATTCCGAACGAGGCATCGAAGACCTTGACGGCATCGCTTGAACTTCCGGCTGCCACATCACTTGAAAAAACAAGTGACGTCTCGTTTGAGATGGAAAAAATGTTTGATAAAGAAAAAGCCATTGCTGACGTAACGACTTCTGTCGGAGCGCGTGACTTTACGACAGGTTTACGTCTCGATAATAAAGCAAGTTACTTCTTGAATCTAAAAGACGGCGTAAACGTCGAGAAAACGATCAAATCACTTGAGACACAGATGGAAGACATCGCTCAAGATGAAAACGTCGATGTCAAAATCAGTGTGGCTGAACTATCGACAGGTGGTCCTCCATCGAATAACAACGTCGATGTCGACTTGTTCTCGAACGACCTCGAAGCTCTTCAAGAGGCGGCAAAACTCGTCGAAGATAACATGTCGAAAAATAATGATTTGAAATATATCACGAACAACTTCAGCGAAAAACAAAAGCAGTATCTCGTAGAAATCGATCCTGAGAAAGCAAGTGATCGCGGACTATCTGGTTTCCAGATTCTCGGTACCGTTAACGATCAAACGAAGCCAGTTACGGTCGGAACGCTCAATCTCGACAACAAGGATCAAGACGTACAATTATCTTATGAAGAAGGACTCGTCTCGAAAGAAGATCTCGAAGACGTCCAACTCTTCTCAGCAAACGGTCCTGTCGCTTTGAAAGATGTCGCGAACGTCAATGAAGTCGAGACCTTCACATCGATTCAGAAACTCGACGGAAAAGTATATGCTCGCGTATCTGGACAAGTCAAAGGAGACGACGTTCAAAACGTATCGAATGCCGTAAAAGCTGACGTCGAAAAAATCGATTTACCAGACGGTGTCTCACTGACAAGTGGTGGCGGAAATGACGATACGGTCGAAATCTTCCAATCACTCGGAATCGCAATCGTCGTTGCGATCGGACTCGTGTACCTGACAATGTTGATTACGTTCGGAAAAGCTCGGATTCCGTTCATCATCTTGTCCTCTCTGATCTTTGTTCCGATTGGTTCACTCGTCACACTCTTCCTTGCGAATGAACCATTGTCTGTCAGTGTCATGATCGGCTTCCTGATGTTGATCGGAATCGTCACCACGAACGCAATCGTTCTCGTAGACCGCATCGGTCAAAACGTCGGACGTGGTATGCCGATTCGCGAATCATTGATTGAAGCTGGTAAAACGCGATTACGCCCAATCCTGATGACCGCATTTGCAACAATCATGGCATTGGTACCACTCGCATTAACCACTTCTTCAGGAACATTGATCTCAAAAGGTCTTGCCTTGACGGTCATCGGTGGATTAACGACCTCTACGTTGTTAACACTTATCATCGTTCCTGTCGTCTATGAATTGTTCTTCTTCAAAAAAGCAAAAAAAGAACGTACGACTAAGTAAATGCACATGAAAAGGAGCCTATCGCGATCCAAGCGATAGGCTCCTTTTCATTCTATAAGACCTTACGATTCTAACTGTTCATCCGTTCGTTCCAACGTACCATCATGTTGCGCCACTAATCCGTCGAGGACGGATGGCTCAAACTCTTCACCAATCGCGATGATCCCTGTTTGTCCAGGCGGAATGACACCGAGTGTTCGTTTGAATGTTTCTTGGATTTCTTGATTTTCCTTCATGTCTTTCGATCCACCAATTAGCATACCCGTCATCGAACCAAGTAAGATGCCGAATGGGCCTCCTAAAATACCAACCGCCATTCCAATTAACGACCCTTTGACGGCGCGATTCGATCCACTTAGGTCTACAGCATCTTCAAACGAAAAAGCACCATTCTCATTTCGCTTGATGACGGCAATCTGTTCGAAATCGACTTGACCTCGCGCATGATATTTCTTCAATTCACTGAACACTTGATAGGATGTCGCTTCTTCTTTGAACGTAAACGTCATGATGTGATGTTTCGCATCTTTTTTTGCCAATCGTTCCACCTCTTTCACCTGAGACGAATAACCGACTAAGTCAACATCCTCTATTTACCATATTTTTAAGAAGTCGAAACCTTTACTGGTTTCCATGGTGCGAGATGGAAATACTCTTCCATTGTTAGTCCACTGACTTTTAGGCGAGCGGCAAGCGTTGCTCCGACGTACCGATAGTGCCAGCTCTCATACGTATAACCCGTCCAAGATTCTTTGCCCGATGGATAGCGGAGATGGAAGCCATAGCGGTGAGCATTCGCAAACAACCATTTTGCCTCTTTTGTTTTTGAAAAGCTAAACGTGGCGTATTTTGTTGAATCAGCGCCTCCGATATCAAACGCAAGACCAGTCTGGTGTTCACTTTTTCCAGGTTCCGCACTATACGTACTCGCCTTCTCATATCCATCACGCGCAACATATTTATCAAATAACGTTTTTTGATAGGCATAAGAGCGATATGTACTAAACGCAACGAGCGTAATTCCCTCTTTTTTAGCCGCTATACGCATTTTCTCAAACGCTGCTCTTGCTTGTTGATTCTCACCCGGGGCGTACGTCGAGCGGAGCGCTAAGTTCTTATTCGCGATGAGGGTCTTACCGATCCGTTTTCCACCGATTTGTTCATCCGTCAATAGATACTTCGTACTCGCATACCCAATCTTCGTACCATATTGTACTTTTGACCATGTACCGACTTTCGACAGTTCCGTCACATAGATCCCTGTCGGAATAACCGCAAGACTCGGTTGATCAATCGATGCTCCTTTACGCAAATGAAGGGATGTCTTTGCTTGCCGATAAGTAGAAGTCGATGCTTCGACCGTTGGTATATACACTGATGTACAGACCGCTGTTAATGTCAACGTCGTGATGAGTGTCGTGATGTATTTCATGAATCGTATATCTCCTTTATGCATGTTCTAATCTGCATCCATATTTTAGATTAGAATACCATTCTTTTTTTCAAACAGGGTTCTTTCGGAATGCTTGTCATGAAAATGAAGTATTTCTGAAGTTTTCTAAATGTAGCTTAAGGACGAATTACAATGGGTAAATAACGATGTATGCGTTTTCGAAACATGATTCTGATGTAGAAAGGAGTAGCGTACGTGTCACTTTGGGAATGGATTTTCAGTATTGGTAGCATCTGCTGGGTTGGTGAGATGATTCGTTTCCGGAATCGCTCCGAGTCTAAGTCAGGCGCAGCAGAACAAGTTAGTTTTTATTTGATTTTCCTTGTCCTAAGCGGAACGATCGTCTGCGCTTTCCTCTTTGCGAATGAAACCGTTTCTTCTGTCATGCGCATCTCTTCATGCATTTTGTTATGGTGTGGTGTTTCCTTACGTCTATGGGGAATTCTCCACTTAAAGCAACAATTCACTCGTCATGTCGTCGTGGCGTCGGGTGATCAGCTCGTCAGTAGCGGTCCCTATCGCTTTTTACGTCACCCGTTATATAGTGGATTGTTGTTGATTACGATGAGCTTCCCCTTGTTCACCGGTCAGTTCGGACTTTTCATTCTCTCTGGACTTCTGATGTTCATTTTCTTGCTCTACCGGATTCGAATCGAGGAAGCGATGTTAACGAAAGGTTTTGGACCTGCCTATACGGTATGGGCTGCGAAACGAAAACGATTGATTCCATTCATCTACTAAAGGAGAAGTGATTCATTTGAAGAAACGCGCAATTGTCATTGGAGCAGGTCTTGCTGGTATGTCTGCTGCCATTCGTTTGGCTGGAGATGGTTATGCAGTCACGATGCTTGAAAAGAATGCGAACGTCGGAGGGAAACTGAATCAACGTAGTGGGAAGGGATTTACTTTCGATACCGGTCCTTCCATCTTAACGATGCCTTGGGTACTCGAACAACTCTTCTCAAGCGTTCATCGTAACTTGGATGATTACTTAGAAATCGAGCGCATTGAACCACAATGGCGTACATTCTTTGAGGATGGAACAAAAATCGATGTCAAAGGTGACTTACCTGGAATGCTTGAAGAAGTCGAACAAGTCTCGTCACGAGCTGATTTCGTCGAATTGTTCCGGTACTCCAAACAAATGTACGACTTATGCCTCGACAGTTTTTATAAATACAGTCTCGAAGATTTAAAGGACTTAAAAAAATACCATACGATGTCTGATTTATTAAAGATGGATCCGATGAATACGGTCGCGACCGGAACAAAGAAACATCTCAATGATCCGTATCTCGAACAGCTGTTCAACTATATGGTCATGTATGTTGGTTCCAATCCTTATCAGGCACCTGCTGTCTTCAATCAGATGATTTACGTTCAAATGGGACTCGGCATCTATTATGTCAAAGGTGGTATGTACCAAATCGCGCGTGCCATGAAACGGTTGCTTGATGAGCTCCGCGTTACGGTTCATCTCAACTCACCCGTTGAACAAATCGTCCTTGAAAATAAAAAAGCGGTCGGCGTCTTATCAAACGGAACGTTTCATGCAGCCGACATCGTCGTCTCAAATCTCGAGGTCATCCCGACTTACGAACGGATCGTACCGGAGAAAAAAGCCCGGAAACAGGCTAAAAAATTACAGGCGTCGTTCGCCCCTTCCGTTTCAGGTCTTGTCCTACTGCTCGGTGTAAATCGTGAGTATCGCGGGCTAGCGCATCATAATTTCTTTTTCTCGGAAAATCCAGAGCGTGAATTCGCCCAAATGTTTAAAGAAGGAACACCTCCTGAGGATCCGACGATCTATGTCGGTGTCTCATCAAAATCCGACGCTTCCCAAGCTCCTGAAGGGAAGGATAACTTATTCGTCTTGACACACGTTCCACCGCTCACACTTCAAAAAGGTGAGGTCGACTGGGATGCGTATCGTGAAGTCGTTCTCGATAAATTGGAGCGGATGGGACTTCACGGTTTGCGTGAATCGATCGAGTTCGAATATCGCTTCACTCCAGAAGATTTAAAAGAATTATACGGTCCAAACGGCGGATCCATTTATGGTGTCGCAGCCGATCGGAAGAAAAATGGTGGATTCAAGATTCCATCGAAGAGCGACTTGTACGAAGGACTTTATTTCGTTGGTGGTTCGACACACCCAGGCGGCGGTGTACCAATGGTCACCTTGTCCGGTCAATTAACAGCAGACTTGATTCGAAAACATGAAGGTGCTGTTCCTACGCCTTAAGATTTCTTTAATTACAAAAGAGACGGAAGCTGATGCACGCATCAGTTCCGTCTCTTTTTTACTTTGTATTCGTTAAAAGTGGTACGACATGAATGTCCGCCTGTTCTCCTGCTCTCACATCCATTCGACACACGGCTGGCATCGGTAAGGATTTCCAAAATGCGTGATTAAACGTCGGATCAAATGTTTCTAAGAGTAACACCATGATGTTTCCGTGTGTTCCAAGAACGACTGTTTCGTCAGGATGCTTCTCCACTAGTTCGTCGATGAATTGCCGAATGCGTTGCGACGCTTCTTTGTTCGTTTCGCCTCCGTACGGATTTTCGTTCGGATGTTGCCATACATACGTGACAGCTGCTTGAAAATCGTCAAGCGCTTCCGGTGCTAATAATCGCTCTCGTAGTTCCTCTACCTCAATGATTGGGTGTTGACGTGCCTTCGCGAGCGGTGCAACCGTCTCAATCGCCCGTCGATACGGGCTACTGTAGAATCTGTCGATTGGAATTCCTTGAAATGTTTCAAGTAAACGTCTCGCATCTGCCTGTCCTGCACCGGAGAGTGGACGTGCTCGTTCATCTGGCGAGTATGTCGAATGTGCGTGCCGTACGAAATAGAGTGTCGTCATGGCTTGAATTTCCCCTTTATTGGTGTGTCCAGCGGTATCCGATTCCGCGAACTGTTTCCAAATGCTGTTCAATCGGAAAACCGCAAACACGTAGTTTTTCTCTTAAATGTCTGATATGCGAGTCGATCGTCCGCTCGTCTACAGCCGCTTCCGCTCCCCATAACATCGTCGTTAGCTGATCACGCGTCCAAACACGTCGTGGAGAATCTAAAAATACACCTAACAACTCAAACTCCGTCTTCGTTAACGAAATCTTTTGTTGGAGGTAACTACAACGATAGCTTTCCCGGTCATAGGATAGACCATCATACTGTTGCTGTAATAAAACTTCCATTCGCCCGATCAGTTCCCCTTCTTGAATCGGTTTTGATATGTAATCATTCGCTCCCACTTCCCGTGTCCGAATGATGTCTTCCCGCTGATTCCGAGCCGTAACCATCAAGATTGGGGTATTAGAGTGTTCTCGAATGAGACGACAACATGTCCAGCCATCCATATCCGGCATCATGACATCTAGTAAAATCAGGTCGAATACGTGCTGACGGCAGAGATCAAGAGCTTGCTGCGCAGAATCCACAAGCTGACACGTGTACCCATACGGCTGAATATACAGTTTGAGCAGTTCAAGCATTCTCGGTTCATCATCTACGATCAATACATGCGGCATTTTATTTCTCCTTCCACTGCAGTGTCACTTGTGTTCCATGTCCAAGTTGACTCTTGATGTTCAATTCTGCTCCATGTGTCCGTGCAATTGCTTCAACGATGGAGAGTCCGATTCCAGTTCCTCCATGTTTTCGAGAACGAGATGCTTCCGTTCGGTAGAGCCGTTTCGTTACATGAGGTAAAGATTCTGCAGCGATCCCTTCTCCTGTATCTTCGATTTGAATGAAAGCCCCTACTGCGTTGACACCATAACGAACGATGATTTTTCCCGACGTCGTATGTCGACGTGCATTTTCAATGATATTCACGATCATCTGACGGAGCTGCTGAGCGTCACCCATCACTTCTAATCGCTCACCTTCTATCTCGAACGAAACATTTTCTTGTTCGATGTCTGGACGCATCAATCGTATCACTTGATGAATCAAGTCTTCGACATCAACAGGTTTTCGTTCCATCATAAAAGCATTGGCATCAATACGTGCTAGCCAAAATAATTGCTCAATCCATTCATTCATTTGCTGACTTTCTTCTCGAATGATCGTAATGTAGCGTTGTTGCTCATCCGGCGTCAACGTTTGGCGTTCGAGAATATCCGCGTATCCCTTTATATATGTCAATGGTGTGCGTAGTTCATGAGATACGCTTGCTAAAAATTCAGATCGATCCCGATTCAAAAAATCGAGATCCTGTTTTAATTGCTGAATTGAACGCGCCAATTGTCCCAGTTCGTCTTGTCGATCAATCGGCAACTCTCCACCTTCCCCATCCAATAGACGTGCCGTCGCTTTTTCCATTTGAATCAACGGACGAGAGATGAGTCGGGTCGCCCAAATGCTTGCCGCACCTGCCAATAAAAGTGCGAGCAGACCCACTTGAAAAAATTGCTGTTTCAACGGATCAAGTACGTGATCCACAATTGCTTTAGAAGCGAACATGAAGACATGACCACGATGTTCCCCATCGATGGTGATGGGGCTGTCCGTCATTAAAAAGTCACGCATCGTCACGATTTTTCCTTGTTGACGGTAATCAAAATCCGTATGCTCTAGCACACTTTTCATCTCATTCGACAAAGGTCGTGACGCTTCGAGTTGTTTTCCATCTGCATCAGTGATCACCACAGTAAACGATGAATCTGCTTCCATCATGCTGACATGGCGCATCGTCGTTTGGTCATAGGAATCGACAAGGACATCACGATGGGTATTTCCTCGGTTCAGTAAACCGTCCACTACTTCCTGCGTTCGTGTTTGAGACAACTGATAATACAACGTCGCAAACAACACACTGCCACAAATTAAAAATGCCGCAAGCACGATTCCTCCGACCGAGTATGAAATACGACGCATGACGTTTCCTCCTTTTCTCTCCACTTTAGTATAGCGAAAAAAAACGCGATAGACGCAGGCAAACGAAACTGTCACCTCATCTGCACACGATTTGCACATACGCTGGGTATAGTAAAGAAGACTAGCGACTTCAGGAGGGATTTAATATGAAAAAATCATTGACGTTAACCGTACTTGCTCTTAGTTCTACGCTTTGGCTCGGTGCATGTGGATCCGCCAATAACGCCAATAACGATGGAAGTAATAGTGACTCACATGATATGTCTCATGGAGATATGATGCATTCGAGCGACGGAAAGCTACCATCCGGTTTAAAGGAAGCCAGTGATCCGACTTATCCGAAAGGAAGCAACGTCACGTTGACGACGGATCATATGGACGGTATGGACGGAGCTAAAGCAACGATTGCGGGTGCTTATGATACCGTCGTCTATGCGATCAGTTACAAACCGACTACTGGTGGAAAGATGGTGAAAAATCATAAATGGGTCATTCAAGAAGAACTCGATCCAGTTCCAACTAAGCCACTGCAAGTTGGTGATGAAACGACTGTCAAAGCGGATCATATGAAAGGTATGGATGGAGCTAAAGCGACGATTGATGAAGTAAAAGAAACGACTGTCTATATGGTGAACTATGAACCAACGGACGGTGGAGAGATGGTGAAAAATCATAAATGGGTCACAGAGGATGAGATAAAGAAATAATAAAAAAAGCCCGCTTTTCCTATAAAGGAGAAGCGGGCTTTCGGTATGATTCTGACTGGGCTCGAACCAGCGACCTCTACCCTGTCAAGGTAGCGCTCTCCCAGCTGAGCTACAGAATCATGTTTGCAGTACGTTATGTACTTGCTAGGACATGTATTAATATATCAAGAAACTAAAAGGCTGACAAGTCTTTTTCCGAAAAAAATAAAAAAAAATTAAAATGGAGGAATTGAACCCCACTTCCTCCATTTTGAATGACTTACAGGAATGTTGATACTTGATCGATCGGTAAACGTAGTGCGGGACGTTTTTTCGCATCTTCGACCGCTTTACCAACAGCAATTAACATGACCGGTACATACCGTGACTCGGTGATGAACGTTTCCGCAAAACGTTGATGATCAAATCCGCCCATTGCGAGTGTTGATAATCCACGTGCTTCTGCCGCAAGCATCAATTGCATCGCAGCAAGACTCGCATTCGACATTGCCGCGTCGCGACCGTATGCTTCACTTTGATAAGCGCCCTCTACTTGTGCCTTGATCGAATCGAACAAATCCTCTGTCATGCCACCTGCTTCTACTGCCGGACCATAAACCGGATTGTAGTTTCGATTAGCTTGAACATCACCTAAGATTGCAATGACTGCTGAAGCCGAAGTGATGGCCGGCTGATTATAAGCAATCGGTGCAAGTTGCTGCTTCGCTTCTTCCGAATGAAAGACCGTGAAATGCCAGTGTTGCAGATTCCAAGCACTCGGCGCCGCTGTCGTCCATTCTAATAGTTCTTCCACTTCCTGTTTTGAAAGCTTGAACGTTTCGTCGTAATGGCGAACGGAACGTCTTTCTGTTAAGACACGCATTGTATCAAGTGTTGCCTGTGTCATGTATAAATCCCCCTTATCATTATCAGATTACTTAGATATCGTAGCATGTCTCTTTTTCATTGTCCTCTATCAGTACTTCAAACGCCTTTACTGTTATAAAACAATTGTTGACTTTACACTTCTGTACTAATACAATGAAAACAAGATAAAAATCATTGCGTTTACTTTGAAGGAGGAAAAACACATGGAACAACCCCTTTACCAAGAAGCATCTGCTGCATTCTATCGTGAACTTCCCGTCAAGACGTGTGCCCATTGCGGAAAAGAGATGGATGAACAATGTGAATCCTATCAAACGGAATGCGATGAGTGTGCTGTAACAGAACACTAATAACACATGAAACAATCACTTAATTAGTGGTTGTTTTTTTATTTCTTGCAAACTCTTTCTAAATAAACCGATATTTTTTAGAAAAATCGATTTATCGTCATCTTTTTGTCATCTGTTTGTTACAAAAGAAACAGTCAGAATGTTACATTATCTGTATATGATATTTTTTGACAAAAGGAGCGACAGACAACGATGGATCCATTCACCTCAAGCCACGCTAGCGAACTCGGTCCACGACCGCGTACAAAAAAAAGAAAGTTTTTCCCACGTTTTTTCTTACTTCTCACACTTGTTTTTCTCGGAGTTGGAGGATATGTCGCTTACCGATACGTTTTTACTCCTGAGCAACAATCCATTACGACAGGTAAATCCATTACTGAAGTACCTGTCGTCAATATGGAAAAAGCACGCGTGGAAAAATGGAATGGTGTAACAAAAAAAGTCGCCTATTTAACATTCGAAGATGGTCCATCTGCATTAACACCGGACTTACTTCGAACATTGGATCAACTTCAGACTCGTGCCACTTTCTTTTATCTCGGATCACAAGTAGAGGCTTTTCCGCAAGAAGTCAAAGCTGCTGCTAAAGCTGGACACTATATCGGATTACACGGGGAAACGCATGATTACGATACATTGTACGAAAAAGGAAAGTATGTCTCAGAGATGCAAAGTGTTCAGAAGAAAATCCATGAGTTGACGAAGCTAACACCACATTTGACACGACCACCTTATGGCTCTGATCCAGGCATCACGAAAAAAATGGCATCTGCCATTCATTCAGCAGACTTTCGTGTGTGGGACTGGTCGATCGATTCAATGGACTGGTATTACAAAGATAGTGCAAAAGAAGTAGCAAATACGGTCATTCGACGAGCAGAACGTCCGTTTGAAATCATACTCTTACATGAACAACCACAAGCCATCAAAGCACTTCCAGCCATTGTTGCCGGACTTCAGAAAAAAGGCTATCAATTCGCGATTTATGATGAAGATTTCCATATTCCGTACAATTTCGCGCAATACTCGAATTTATAAGGAGTTACTATTCAGATGAAAAAATCATTCGTAGCAGTATTATTCCTGTCGAGCTTCGGACTCGCTGCCTGCTCCAACGATTCACCAGCTTCTCTTCATGAACAGCTAGAGCAACAAGTCGAAGGTGAAGAGAAGGCATTCACGCTAGCTGATCAACGTGCTCGTCAGGACGAAATTTCAGTTAATACGTACCAAGCCGTTCTTGATGCAGGTGCTGAAGAAATCAAACGCTCTCAAAATGAACGAGAGGAATTAGAAGCCTTAAATGACGAACGGCTTGCTCTATTAAAACAAGAAGACACGTTACGTAAAGAAATGTACGCTACACTCGATCTTGAAGAATTGAAGGATGCTGTCAACAAGCTTGATGGTAAAGCAAAAACAGAAGGAACTGCCTTAGTGGCAATCATCAAGGAACGCCAGCAGACGTTTCAAACGTTCTCGAAAACGTATCGACAAGCGATGGACGCTGAAAAGAAAATGCTTTCACGCTTGACGAAAAAACCGGATTTCGTTAAGATTGATGAGTCAACAGCGGATTTAAATCGTTTAACACGGAAAGCTACCGCGTCATTAAAGAAGTGGAATGCGCTGACCGTTCAATATAATCAAACGAAAACCCGGCTGTATCGTTTGCTCGACACATCAACTCAATAAATCACACAGGTTGCAACCAAACCCTGTCCAAAAAACCTGGACAAGGCCCCGTTGCAACCTTTTTTGCGTGGTTTTTACTAAAAATGGAGGGAATTTATTCATGCATCGCTCAAAAGCAACTTTATTCGTTCTCATCGGCGCTATCAGTTATGGTGTCCTCTCAACGATCGTCAAACTCGCTTATGCCGCTGGATTCAACTCAGCAGCCGTTTCAGGTAGTCAATTTTTCTTCGGCTGGCTCATGATTTTCGGACTTGCCTTATTTACGAAAAACCTTCGTCTCGATCTCAAAACAGCTGGTCTTCTCATGCTGATTGGTATCTCAAGCGGTACAACCGGTTATCTCTATTACCAAAGTCTTCAGACCGTATCGGCATCCGTTGCGATCATTCTCTTATTCCAATTCACTTGGATTGGTGTCATCATTGATGCTCTCGCATTCAAACGTTTACCATCTCGCGCGCACTTCCTGTCTGCGATTCTACTGATTGGTGGAGCCATTCTCGCGAGTGCTGCTTACTCGAGCCCACTCGACCTGCGTGGAACATTATTCGGTCTTGGAGCGGCTGTTAGTTTCTCGATTTTCCTACTGGCTAGTGGACGCGTTGCCAATCATCTACCCGTCATAAAGAAAAGCTTCTATATGATGACAGGTGGTCTTGCTTTTGTCATGATCATGTATCCACCGACGACGTTCTTGTCTTCTGCGAATTTCGAAAACGGTCTTCTTCTGTATGCAATTCCACTCGGTCTATTCGCGTTGATTTTGCCACCACTCTTATTTGCTGCGGGTGCGCCTCATTTGTCTCCAGCCAGCGTCTCTTTACTGGGTGCGGCAGAATTACCGACAGCAGTCATCTGTTCTGTATTGATTTTAGGTGAACATCTGATGAGCTCTCAATGGATTGGAATCGTCATCATCTTGATTGGAATCTTTTATCCGATCTATCGGTCAAGCAAAACAGCACCTGTTGCGAACGTACAGCAAAACGACCTTTCCTAAGCTCAGGAAAGGTCGTTTTTTCTTTACTTCTGTCGCTTCATCGCATCCGCAACGAATTCAACATCTGTGCCAATGATGATTTGAACACTTGTCGCACCCATCTTCATGACACCTTTTGCTCCAGCCGCTTTAATCGCTGCTTCATCAATGATACTTGGATCCTTGACTTGGAGACGTAAGCGTGTCGCACAGTTATCAATCGACGTGACGTTGTCTGTTCCTTTCAATCCGGCAAAAATTTGAGCTGCTTGTTGTTCATATTTATCGTCTGAGTCTGTCAGAACGACTCCCGTGTCTGTGACGAGCGATTCATCTTCGCGACCTGGTGTCTTCAGACCAAATTTCGTGATCATGAAGTAGAATAGGAAGTAATAGACGACCGCGAACGCGAGACCAACCGGGATGAGAAGTAATGGTTTTGTGGCAATCCCGAAGTTCAAGGCATAATCAATGAAACCAGCCGAGAAGGAGAAGCCATGTAAAATACCGAGTAAGTTAACGATGGCCATCGATAGACCTGTTAAAACTGCATGAATGACATATAAAACAGGTGATAAGAACATGAACGAGAACTCGATTGGTTCCGTGATCCCTGTCAAGAAGGACGTCAGTCCAAGACCAATCATCGCTCCAGCAACTGCTTTTCGATTTTCTTTACGCGCAGCCATGACAATCGCAAAAGCTGCAGCCGGTAAGGCAAACATCATAATTGGGAAGAAGCCCGCTTGATAAATCCCAGCTGTCGGATCTCCAGCGAAGAAGCGTGCGATGTCGCCATTCGCGACTGTACCATCTGCTTTTTCATATGAACCGAAGACGAACCAGAAAATATTATTCAAGACGTGGTGTAAGCCGACAGGAATCAAGAGACGGTTAAAGAATCCAAACAGAGCAGCGCCTCCTGCACCAAGACCAACCATCCATTCACCAGCACCGTTGATGCCTTGCTCGATGAACGGCCAGACATAACCAAAGATGAAAGCAAGTACGAGCATGACCGCTGATGTAATGATTGGAACGAAACGACGACCACCGAAGAATGCTAACCAATCCGGTAACTTAATGTTGTAGAACCGATTGTATAGAAGTCCTGCGACGATACCCGCGATGATTCCACCGAATACCGCCATATTAACGGTCGATCCGAGTGTCGCCTGATTCGCGATCGAACCAAGTGTCGCTCCGTCGACCTTGGTCGAGGAATCATTGACGATTGCGGCAATCGCATCATATTTTGCTTGAATCTGTGCACTGGAATACTCCTTGTTCATCGAGTCAACGCCGTTCTTTAAGACGAGATACCCAATGGCTCCGGCAAGACCCGCTGCCCCACTTGCATCGATCGATAGACCAATGGCGACACCGATGGCAAATATTAATGGAAGGTTATCAAAAATAGCCCCTCCTGCTGCTACCATCAACGGAATATCTAGCATATCCGCCGAACCTAATCGGAGCACGATTCCGGCAGCTGGTAATACTGCGATTGGTAACATCAAAGCTTTACCAATGCGTTGTAGAAACTGCAACATACCTTTCACCCTTTCTTGAATAAACGATAATGACAGAACAATGTAAACGCTTTTACGTTTTTTATTATTCCATATAAACATCTAAATGACTAGACCTTTATACAAATTACTCATTATCTTTTTTTAGTGATATAAAAATTTATTATAGCAGACACTAAAAACCGGACTAGAGTTACCCTCCAGTCCGGTTTTTCTATTAAGTTGCAACCGTCTTAGCGACGATTCGTATCTTCGAAATTTTGTTGGACGTTTCCGACCGTTTTCTTCGCGTCACCTTTAACTTGATCTTTTTTACCTTCGCGTTCTGTTGATTTATCGCCTGTTGCTTTCCCAAGCGCTTCTTTCGCTTTACCTGCTACTTTATCGACGAGACCATCTGCTTTTTTATTGAGACCACTGTTGTTTGACATAACCATTACCCCCATTTAAAAGTTTTTTTTGCGATAGTTGTCTGTTCCCTTGTCACTGATTTTCAAACTTTTCTTTAATCAAAATCGACACTTTCCTAAACAAAAACAACAGTGAACGTCCTGTCCACTGTTGTTTAATCTGAAGCTATTCTTTTTATTGGGCGACGGAAACACCTAACACTTGTTCAATCCGTTCGAACGCCCAATCCAACTCTTCTTTTGTAATGACGAGCGGTGGTGCAAAGCGAATGACTGTCTCATGCGTTTCTTTACAGAGCAAGCCTTTTTCTTTTAACGCTTCGCAATATGGTCGTGCTGCTTCTGTGAGTTCAACACCAATGAACAATCCACGACCACGTACTTCTTTAATCATCGGGTTGTTGATTTGTTTTAACTTCTCCATGAAATACGTACCGAGTTCGAGTGAACGTTCCGGTAACTTTTCGTCTTCTAATACTTCAAGTGAAGCAATCGAGACGGCACAAGCGAGTGGATTGCCACCAAAAGTCGAGCCGTGTGAGCCTGGATTGAAGACGGAAAGGACATCTTTATTCGCAGCCACACATGAGATTGGGAATACACCACCACCCAGTGCTTTACCAAGAATGTACATGTCTGGTGTTACCTCGTCCCAATCAGAAGCAAACCATTTACCGGAACGACCGAGTCCAGACTGAATCTCATCCGATACGAGCAACACGTTTTGCGCACGACAAACTTCTTGCGCGTCTTTTAAGAAACCATCGTAAGGAATTAAGATGCCTGCTTCGCCTTGAATCGGTTCCAAGATGAATGCCGCTGTATTTTCAGTGATCGCCTGTTTTAATGCCTCAAGATCGCCGTAAGGAATCGTCTTGATTCCAGGAAGAAGCGGTCCAAATCCCCGCTGGTATTCTGCTTCCGTCGACATCGAGACGGCTGTCATCGTCCGACCATGGAAGTTTCCTTCACAAACGATGATTTCAGCGTCACCTGGGATTTGTTTGACTTCATATGCCCAACGTCGTGCTGCTTTCACTGCTGTCTCGACAGCTTCCGCACCCGTGTTCATCGGTAATACCATATCTTTTCCCGTCAATTGTGCGACTTTTTCATAAAAGAAGCCCAGTTGATCATTATGGAAGGCGCGTGACGTCAAAGTAATCTTATCTGCCTGACGTTTGAGAGCGTCAATGATTTTGGGATGACGATGTCCTTGGTTGACTGCTGAATAGGCACTCAGCATATCCATATACCGACGTCCTTCAGGATCCGTAACGAAGACACCCTCCGCCTCTGAGATGACGATTGGGAGTGGATGGTAGTTATGTGCTCCGAACTGTTCTGTCTGTTGAATGATTTTCTCTGTTTGATTCATCGAAATTCCCCCTCATAACTCTTTAGAAAACGCTTTCAATGTTATTATAGCAGATTTTTTCATAGAATCTTCACTTAAAAAGTATCCAAGCGAAAGGATTCTAGTGCGTAAGAATTGAATATATTGGGAAAAGACAAGACAAGTGAACCGTCATCTCTTTTCATTATAAAGGAGCGTGCGCACGTAATGGACCGTTCGACCATTGATTCCTATGAAGTCGTCATTCAAGAATTCCCTTTACCCGCTTTCATATTGAATACTGATTTGACCATCCGCTCTTGGAATAATCTAGCCGAACAGCAATGGGGCTGGACACAACAGGAAGTCGTGGGTCAGACTGTTCCACTTCTTGAACGGGAAGACATGGCATTCAGTCAACAGATTTGGCATGCCTTCTTGGAGCGCCGTCAATCCGTCCAATTACCGAATGCCTCCTTGTTGCATAAGACGGGCACTTCTGTAACATCAACTCTCCTTCTGTCTCCTTTACTTGATCATACAGGAACCGTTATTGCCGCTTTTGCTTGCTGTATCCCTTCAGCTGAGCAACAAACGAAAATGAAACCACTCTTCCAAGGATTGATGGATTTGCGTCATGCATTCGATCAGATTGCTTCTGTCGCCGTCTTCGATGCACGGGGAACGATCACGTACGTGAATGATCAACTCATCGATGTGACAGGATATTGCTCTGAGATGCTTCTCAACCAGCCTTGGTCACTCATATTAGATCCATCCAGTTCTGTCGTTTCGGAGATTCGTGCACAACTTCGTGAACGAAAAGCCTGGTCTGGTCGCCTTAGCCTCACTTCGCAAACGGGTGAACGAAAACATCTCCAAGCGACGCTCATTCCAATCTATGATGCGAACGGCGTTCGTTTTCAGCACCTGTTCATCGGGAACGACATCACGGAAACAACAGCACTTGAAGAAGAACTCGATTTTTTAGTGCATCATCATGAGATGACGCATTTATTAAATAAACGTGGATTTTTACGCGAAGGTGAAGCATTATTCCGCTCTGCTGCGTCGCATGATCCGATTGCCCTCATCTTGTTCGATATCGATCGTTTCAAAGTGATCAATGATTCGTTTGGAACACACGTCGGTGATCAACTACTTCAAGCAATGGCAACGCGCCTTTTGCAACATACGACAGGTATACTCGCTTTTCATCCGACGAGTGATCTATTCGGCGTCTTGTTACCTGCACCGTCGAGCAATCTGCTTTTCCAATATGCTCGGAAATTACAACAAGCACTGCAGCGCCCTTATTACATCAATGGTCACTCACTGATCGTTTCTTGTACGTTCGGGATCACCGTCTATCCATCGGAAGCCAAAACACTGGAGGATTTATATCGCCGCTCCGAAACAGCTCTATACGCAGGAAAATCAATTGGTACCGGAACGATTCAGTACTTAACACACGAGATGGACACACAATTCACACGTAAAATCCAACTCGAACGATCCCTCTTCACGGCACTCGAAGATCAATCCCTATATCTTGCTTATCAACCAATCATTGAACTTCAGACACAAGCCGTTAAAGGCTTCGAAGCGTTATTACGCTGGAATCACACGGCACTCGGGAGTATTCCACCAGATGAATTCATTCCACTCGCTGAAGAAACTTCACTGATCACACCAATCAACAACTGGGTCATCATCGAAGCATGTGAACAGCTCGCAAAATGGCACCAGACGATTGATCCTAAACTGACGATGGCAATCAATATCTCACCGCATCAGTTCCAAAGCGACTCCTTCATTCGTACATTACAACACATCGTAACAGAACGACTGATATCACCATCTTCGATTACTTTGGAGATGACGGAAAACATCGCGATTCTCCAGACGCAACGAACGGTCGAACGCATGCACCTCATCAAGTCGCTCGGCTTCCGTTTATCAATCGATGATTTCGGTACCGGTTATTCTTCTTTGCAGTATCTCAGTGCTTTTCCAATCGACGAATTAAAAATCGATAAAGTATTCATTGATGGTCTGGCGACAAATGACCACGCCTTGCTCGATTCCATCATTCAACTTGGTCACAACTTAGAGTTGAATCTTGTCGCTGAAGGTGTTGAGACAGAACACGCGTTAGATTATCTAAAAACGACATCGTGTCAGCATATGCAAGGGTTCATTTTCTCTGAACCTCTATCTGTACAGGATGTCGAAAAACGATTCTTAGCACCTTAATCAAAAAAGAAGTCACGGTGGATGAAAATCACCGTGACTTCTTTTGCATATCGTTTCTTACAATTGAATTTCTCCTACAACCATTCCGTAAACGGCTACTCCTGCTAAGACAACAAGAACCATACTGGCAATCCACTCATAACGTGACATGCCCGTCCGTTGCTGTTCTCGCTCTGCTAAAGCATATGCGAGAATCCCTGGAGCATAGACTAATGCCGCGATGACGATGTACCAGATACCCGACGCATAGACGAGCCAAATCGAATACGCTGATGCGATGATGGAGAAAAGTAACATTTTCTGATTGCGCTCTTCTCGCGATGTCCGAATGCTATACAATGCTGATAACAAATACGGTAATAACGCACAAATCCCAGCGATACTCGACAGGACAAGATAGGTTTGCGCTGAGAAAAGCGCGATTCCTGCGACAACTTGTGTCGCGATTTGTGTAATCAACAGCGCGCCGACTGGAGCACCTTTCCGATTCGTTTTTGCGAATGCTTTCGGAAATGCACCGTCTTTTGCCACAAGATACGAAATCTCCGATGCGAGAATCGTCCATCCGAGAAGTGCACCGGATAGTGAGATAATCAAACCGATCATGATGATCGTCGCACCGATTGGTCCAATCGCTGCCTCTAATACATATGCCATCGTCGGTTCTTTTAATCCAGCTAGTTGTTCTTGACTGAGCACTCCTAGTGATAGAACGGAAATTAAGATATAGATGACTAGAACGCCAACAAGTCCCGTCACTGTCGCTTTCCCGACATCACTTCGATTTTTAGCACGACTTGATAAAACGACCGCCCCTTCAATTCCAACGAACGCCCAAAGTGTGACGAGCATCGTTCCTTTTACTTGATCGAAGATCGAACCGAGTTCTGTTCCCTCTCCCCAAATATCCAAATTAAACGTTTTGATATTAAAGGCGATTCCTACTAGAAGAATGAAAATCAAGATCGGAACGAGCTTTGCGATCGTCGTAATCAGATTGACGAGTGTCGCTTCCTTAATTCCGCTCGAGACGAGCCAGAACAATCCCCAAATGACGACCATACTCATCAAAAGAAGGAATATTCGATTTTCTGCTGCGAAAATCGGGAAGAAATAACTAATCGCATTAAACACGAGCGTGATATTCGCAACTGTTCCGATCCACGCCGATACCCAGTATCCCCAAGCACTGTTAAAGCCGACGAAACGTCCGAACCCTTCACGCGCATAGGCATAGATACCGCCTTCGAGCTCTGGTTTACTATTGGCGAGATGTTGGAATACTAACGCGAGCATGATCATCCCAATCCCCGTAATACTCCAGCCGATGAGGATAGGTCCTGCACTTGCACTTTGAGCCATTGCACCAGGAAGGTTAAAAGCTCCTCCACCGACCATGGAACCGATGACCATTGCAGCGAGAGCAAAGAACCCGATTTTTTGTTGATTCATGATGAGACACTTCCTTTTTCGTATATCTATTACATCTTACGTATATTCATTCGAAAGACACAAAAGTCATTATAACAAATCACCTTTTAAAGTAAAGAAAGGATTTGAGACGAATGAACTGGATTCATGTATTTCAGCTCGAAGACCTTCTAAAACTCCTATTAGCCGCTACACTTGGAATTTTCATCGGATTCGAGCGTGAAATCAAAAATAAACCGGTTGGTATACGCACTAGCCTCGTAATTACCCTGATCAGTTGCCTGTTAACCATCGTTTCCATCAAATCGGTCTTACTCTACCATGACATGGCGACGAATGTTCAGATGGATCCGATGCGTCTCGTCGCCCAAATCATTACCGGAATTGGTTTTATCGGCGCTGGTGTCATCTTACGTCGACCGCATGATATCGTCAGCGGATTAACGACTGCCGCTATTATTTGGAGTGCAAGCGGGATTGGAATCGCTGTCGGTGCAGGTTTCATCTGGGAGTCGATTTTTCTCGTTCTCTTTCTCTTCCTCTTACTGGAAGGCTTAACTCGGATGATGGGGCGTATCAACAATAGTCGGTTCGAAGCAAATGTCCTCGTTGCGCATCTCTTACTTCCTTCCGGACTTGATCCGACAGACATCGTTCTTGCTCTAGAGCGTAAAGGTGTACGTATTACGAATATGCGATTACGTGGTAATCCCGTTCGATTGACGTTACGAATGTATTCCCCGCATAAGCTGACCTTATTCCTACTTTATGACTATTTAAAATCGCTTGGAATTGAGGAGATAGACCTTGATCAGTGAGAATTATCTGAAAATTTATGTTGCATTTTTAATCACTTTCACTTAAATTAACAATATGTTCACATTTTTCTGAAATATTTAACACTAACTCTCGGGGGGTCATCGTTCCATGAATAAACCATCGAAAATCGCTTTTGCTGGACTTTCCAGCATCGCGCTTCTTGCTGTCGCTGCATGCGGGCAAGGAAATGACGAAAACACAAGCGGATCTGATTCGAAAAACAAAAAAAAGGAAGTCACACTCGTTTCGACGACGGATGTACCTCAGCTAGATCCGACGAAAACGACGGACTCGACTTCCATCATCGTCACGAACAACGTCTTCGAAGGGCTATATCGTCTTGATGGTGATAACAAACCAACACCTGGAATCGCGGAAAGCGTCGAAGTGTCGGAAGATAAAAAAACATATACATTCAAACTGCGTAAAGATGCGAAGTGGTCAGATGGATCAGCCGTCACAGCAGATGATTTCATCTATGCTTGGAAACGCGCACTTGATCCGAAGACAGCAGCAGAATACGCGTACATTCTACAAGATTTAAAGAACGCCAACAAAATCATGGCTGGCGACGCTGAACTTGATGAACTGGGTGTCAAGAAAGTTGACGATCAGACACTTGAAGTCCAACTTGAAGCTCCAGCACCTTACTTCCTTGGTTTGACGAGTTTCCCGACGTACTTACCATTAAAACAATCATTCGTCGAAGATAAAGGCGATAAGTTCGCGACAAGTGTTGATACAATGGTCTTCAACGGACCTTTCGTCCTCGATAAGTGGCAAGCAAATGCTGGTTGGACATACAAGAAAAATCCAGATTACTGGGATAAAGCGAATGTCAAGATGGATAAAATCGATGTCAAGGTCGTCAAAGAAATCTCAACTGGCGTCAACCTGTTCGAAGCGAAAGAAGTCGATTTTGCACCAATTACGTCTGAATTCGTTTCGCAGTATGAAAAATCAGATGATTACAAGACGCGTCCAGATGCTCGGATCAACTTCCTTCGCTTTAACCAAAAGAATAAAGCATTGAAGAATAAAAACATTCGAAAAGCACTCGCGCTTGGCTTTGAGAAACAAGGGATTACAGATGTCATCCTAAATGATGGATCAAAACCTGCAAACTTCATCGTCGCGAAAGACTTCACGTTTACACCAGATGGAGAAGACTTCCGCGCGAAGTATCCTGATCTACAAAGCTACGATGCTGACGCTGCGAAAAAAGCTTGGGATGCTGGCTTGAAGGAACTTGGTGTGAAGACAGTCGAACTCAGCATGCTCTCACGAGATGAAGATGCCTTCAAGAAGGTTTCTGAGTACTTAAAAGGAGATCTTGAGAAACACCTACCTGGTTTGACGATCAAAATCAAACAACAACCATTCAAAAACTTCCTCGAACTCGAATCGAAGGGAGATTACGATATCTCTGCGGCTGGTTGGGGACCTGACTACCAGGATCCAATGACGTTCCTTGATATGTGGTTAACGGATGGAAGCTTCAACCGGATGGAATACTCGAACAAAAAGTTCGATGATCTCATCAAGGGAGCAAAACAACAAGCAGATGAAGCGAAACGTTGGTCGGACATGCAAGAAGCTGAAAAAATGCTGTTGACAGAAGACTACGCCATCGCACCAATCTACCAAAAAGGGGAAGCTTACTTACAACGGACAAACATTGATAAATTGTACCGTCACCCATTCGGTGCCGATATGAGCTTTAAATGGATGGAAGTAAAATAACCCTTTAAAACATTGATGAACAAGTAGCGGACCTCGTTCCCTACTTGTTTTTTTATTTCCGAACGCGATTCTCAAAAAACAACAAAGACCCCTTCTGACGGAGCCATCGGGGGTCTTTACTGTGCAATTTGTTTGTAAAAAGCAATCTCTTCATCCTGTCCTTCCTCAACTGCTCGGAAGAATTCAGCGAAGTAAGCATAAAGAACGGTGCGTTCCTCATACGTCGGTCGAGCTTGACGAATGACGGAGAATGCAAGATTTCGCAACTGACGTTTCGTTCGTCGATGTGTCGGTAGGGCATGGAACTGACGCGTGAATGAACGATAGACATCCGCAATCAAAGCTTCATGTCCTTCAAAATAGGTCTTATCCATAATGATGATCTCCTTTCTAATCTTGTTGTCCTACTGTTTTCTACGACCCTTCTAGATAAAAGTTTCATAGAAAGTGAGATTTCTCACAAACGATATAGAACTTACTATAACAAGCTTTCCAAAATGATTCAACATCCAAACTATTAAGTTTCATTAAGGATTTTTAGCCGTTTTGTAAAGTGGCTTTTTTTTGATTTTATCGTACCTCGATTGATAGAAAAACGGTCTGAGTCCCGGAATGAGACTCAGACTCGCGACGGACATCAGTCTGCTTGTACTGAAATATGCTGAAAGTGTTTTACGTCGAATAATCCACTGTCGGTCAGCTTTAACTCCGGAATGACCGGTAAGCAAAGAAATGACATCGTTAAATAGGGATTAAAGGACCGATCCGCCTCTAATACATCGAGTGCATCATTCAATGCTTCGAGTGTATCTCCAACTTCTTGGAAGGGACGATTCGTCATCAGTCCAGCGATTTCAAGCGGTAACTCGGCAAGCACTTCTTGACCATTGACAGCAATGACTCCCCCACCCGCTTGGACGAGACGTTCTGCGGCCAGTTGCATCTCTTCGTCTGACGCGCCTACGATGACGAGGTTGTGCGAATCATGGGCAACAGTCGCTGCAATCGCTCCGCGTTTCATCTTAAAGCCTTTGACGATACCGACTGCCGAGAAGGCTGTCCCGTGATGACGTTCAATGACAGCAATCTTTAAGAGATCCTGTTCCGGCACAGGCACGAAATGTCCGTCTTGAAGTGGAACGTCGAGAATCAAGTGCTCGGTGACGATGCTTTTCGGAATGACTCCAATGACATGCGCACGCGCTGATTCAAGTGGAAGGGCGAATACTTCCGGTGTAATCGGTTTTGTATTCAAGGTTCCGCGTAATGACTCTGGCACATGCGCGCGGCGAACCGGACGAATCGTTTTCCCTGCTCGCGCAACACAATCACCTTGAATATAGACCTCGTCAATCACGACGTTATCAGCATCGGATAACAAGACGAAGTCCGCCCGACGTCCTGGTACGATGGCTCCCCGATCGTCTAAACGATACGCGTTCGTCGCGTGCAACGATGCCATCGCATACGCTGTCTCACGTTTAATCCCATGACGGATCGCATAGCGGATATTATAGTCGATCGTTCCCTCTCGTAACGTATCATCCAAATGTTTATCATCCGTACAGAAGAGGAAACGGCTCGCATTGCTTTCCGTTACAGCATCGAGTACTTCTTTTAAGTTTCGAGCTGCCGAACCTTCGCGTATTTCAACATACAGACCACGACGCGCTCGGGCGATGGCATCTTCCTTACTGACGGATTCATGATCCGTTCGAATTCCAGCGACACCATAAATGTTGATTTCGCGTGGTCCGAGTCCCGCAGCATGACCATCGATTAGTTTTCCTGCGTCTTCGATCTGTTTAATTTTTTGGAGCATATCGTGATCGGCTCGTTCGACCGCTGGATAATCCATGACTTCTCCTAAACCATGGACACCAGGATGATCGACGAACGGTGCAAGTGCCGCGGCGTCAAGAGATGCTCCCGCGTGTTCAAACGAAGTCGCTGGTACACAACTCGGTAACATCATTCGTACATCAAGGGCAAGACCTTCAGCATCGTCTAGCATGAAGGATAATCCTTCCGCTCCTTTGACATTCGCGATCTCATGCGGATCGGCAATGATCGTCGTGACCCCTAATGGTAGAATCGCTTGCTCATACTCACTCGGTGGGACCATCGATGATTCAATATGGACGTGGGCATCGACGAAACTTGGTGCGATGAAGAGCCCCTCTCCCGGACGATTATCGATTCCTTCGTATCCTTCCCCGACAGCCGCGATATAGCCTGAATCAATCGCTACATCTGCTGTATAGGTTTCTCGTGTCATGACATCAATGACTGAAATATTCTGATAGACGACGGCTGCTTTCTCTTTTTTTGCAGCAATCGCGATCAATCGTTCACGCACTGTTTGTTCCATCCTGTCTCCTCCTGTTGTAAGCGTATTTTTACCATCTTACAATTAGTTTGGAAGCTGTTGCAATTTATTTTTTGTAACGTCAAGATGAAAGAGTATCGATTTAATGTCTGAGGGGGAAAAACGCATGAAATATCGTGTTGGTTCACTTGTTCCAAACATCGATCCATCCGTTTATTTAGCGGACGGATCTAAAGTCATCGGAGAGGTCACAATCGGAAAAGACTCATCCGTCTGGTTCAATACGGTCATCCGGGGAGATGAAGGTCCGATTCACATTGGGGAACGTGTCAACATTCAAGATGGTTCGATGATTCATCAGTATGAAGGGTATCCGACCATCATTGAAGATGAGGTGACAATTGGTCATATGGCGATGATTCATGGTGGAATCATCCGAAAAGGAGCACTGATTGGGATGTCAGCGACAATTCTCGATGAAGCCGAGATCGGAGAAGGTGCATTTGTCGCTGCAGGAAGTCTTGTTCCGCCAAAAATGAAGGTGCCTGCAGGCGCGATGGTCATGGGTGTCCCCGCCAAAATCGTCCGGGATATCAGTGACCATGATCGATTCATCATGGAACGAACAGTACGAAAATATGTCAAACGGGGTCAACAATACACGGCAAGTTGCGAAGCCATTGAAGATGATTTGACAAGTTTGTGAAAACGTTTACAAAGTTCACGACTTCTTAACACCTCCCCTCTTCCGTCTTTACAATCCTTTCGTACACTAGAGGTGTAAGAGATGAATCAAGACACAGAGAGGGGATTTTACATGATTCCAGTATACGAAGAACGCATCATGTCTGATTTATTTTCATCTACGAATAACCCAAGTTACGGTTTGCCGACGTTACCTGAAACGGAAACAGATTGGTTGACAGTCGAGATTCAAGCACGTATCGTTAAGGATGCCGAGCACCGCCTTGGAACATTAAACCGAGAGGAAGAACGTGTATGATTCAGCAACGCACTGTTCGCGCTTGGCTCGCTAGTCGCATCAAAAAATAATTTAATCACTTGATTACGTATTTTCCAAAACGATATAGCGCGTCAGCGCGCATAAAAAAGAGCCGAAGCGGATTCCCGCCTCGGCTCTACCTGTTTATTTGGAGATCAATCCTTCTTCAATCAAGAAATCACGCGCGACTTTTTCAGGACGCTGTTTCTCGACATCTGCTTTGTAGTTCAATTCTTGCATCTTTTCATCCGTGATTTTATCCTTCAATGTGTTGAGGACTTTTTTCAGTTCTGGATGTTCTTCGAGTGTTTCTTGACGAACAAGCGGTACTGCATAGTATGGTGGGAAGAATTTCTTATCGTCCTCTAGTACCGTCAAATCGAATTTTTGTAACAAACCGTCTGTCGAGAAGCTGTCGATGACGTTCGTCCGACCATTCGTCAGCGCTGTATAACGGAGTCCTCCATCGACGGGTTGTACATCTTGGAATTTCATGTCCGGATACTTTTTCTTCAAACCAAGATAACCATCTTCCCGATTCGCGAATTCGATTGTTGATCCGAGAATCAAACGATCACTGACTTTTGACATATCGGATACCGTCTTCAAGTCATATTTTTCGATATCTTCTTTCGTCATGGCAAGCGCATACGTATTGTTGAAACCGATTGGATCAAGGACATCGACTTGACTTTTCTCAGGAATCATCTTCCCGACTTTGGCATAAACTGTTTCTGGATCCGTCTCGACGTCTTGCTTGAGCACGTCGATCAACAAAGTACCTGTGTACTCAACATACGCGTCGATTTCCCCTTTTTCAAGCGCCCCGTAAGCGACTTTCGTTCCACCGAGGTTCAATTGACGTTCGACTTCTAAATCTGTCTTATCTTCGATTAAATCCGCTAACATATTTCCGAGAATCAATTGTTCCGTAAAGTTCTTCGATCCGATGACGATCTTATCTTCCTTGAGGAAAGAGTAAGCGACCGTTCCACCGATTAATAAGAAGACGATACTTGCGATTGCAATCTTACGTCCGGCTGGCATCGCCTTACGACGCTTCCGCGCCTTATTCTTGATTCGACCATCTGCAAGTGGAATCCCGTTCGGCGCTACCGAATATTCAATCCGACTAACGACGAAGTCGATGACAAGGGCTAAAATCCCGGCTGGAATTGCTCCGGCGAGAATCTGGTTATTATCAACCGTTTGAATACCCGAGAAGACGAGGTAACCAAGACCGCCGGCACCGATGAACGCTGAAATCGTCATTAAACCAACGGCTGTAACAGCAGAAATCCGAATCCCTGCCATCATGATTGGTAAGGCAAGTGGAATCTGAACCTTACTGAGGATTTGCCGATCTGTTAAACCAATTCCTTTGGCTGCTTCGAGCGTATCCCCTGGAATACTCGACAGACCTGTGTAGGTATTTTTAACGATTGGCAAGAGTGAATAGAGTACGACCATGATAATCGCTGGAGTCGATCCGATACCGATAAACGGAATCAAGAAACCGAGTAAAGCAAGACTCGGAACGGCTTGAACGACACTTGTCAGCGCAAGGACCGGCTTCGCGAATTTTTGATAACGGGTGATCAGAATCCCGATTGGAATCCCGAGAACGACAGCGATGACGACGGCAAAGACTGTCAACTGCAAGTGCTCAAGTAACAAGTCACCAATCTGATCGGTATTATTTTTTACATAATCAAAGAATCCGTTCATTGGACTTCCTCCTCATGAATGAATTGCTCACTCAAGACGGAAAGTAAGCTACTACGTGTGATCAATCCTCTGAGTTTTCCAGTTGCATCCGTTACCGGCAGATAACCTGTCTCTTCCTGGTTCATGACCTCAAGGACATCAAGCAACGAATCATGTTCATTGACGGCGATGATCTCGCCCTCCATGACTTCTTCGATCCGTTGGCTCTTATCCGGAATCGTCTGGATGTTCTTCAACTTAATCAGCCCTTGTAAGACACGGTCACGATCGGTGATTAACAGGCTGTCGACTTTGCGTCCACGCATGATTTCAATTCCCTGAAGCAACGTCCGTTTGCCACTGATTGAAACCGGGTCCTCGATCATGATGTCTTCTGCCTTAATAAATTCTGGACTACTCCAGATCTTATTTTTTCCGATGAACGATTCGACATATTCATCTTTTGGATGACGTAAGATTTCTTCTGGAGTATCGAACTGAACGATCTCCCCATCACGCATGATACATATCCGATCCGCTAACTTGATCGCTTCATCCATATCATGGGTGACGAAAACAATCGTCTTTTTCACTTCTTCTTGCAAGTTAAAGAGCTCTTCCTGTAGATCGTTACGAGTAACGGGATCAAGTGCACTGAACGGCTCATCCATCAAGATAACATCAGGATCATTCATCAGAGCACGCGCGAAACCGACACGCTGTTGTTGTCCACCACTGAGTTCGCTCGGATAACGATCGATGAATTGTTTTGGATCAAGCCCGACCATCGTCAACAGTTGTTCTGTCCGTTGATCCATCTCATCGTGGTTCTTGCCCTCAAGCCCAGCAATCAATTGAATGTTTTCCCGGACCGTCATGTGAGGGAACAAGCCGGTTTGCTGAATGACATATCCCATATGACGTCTTAATTCGATCGTGTCCGTCTTCATGATGTCCTTCCCGTTGACCAAAATCGTGCCTGAAGAAGGTTCGATCAGTCGATTGATCATCTTAAGTGACGTCGTTTTCCCACAGCCACTTGGTCCGATGAAAACAACGAGTTCACCCTTTTGAATCTCGAGCGATAAGCCTTTCAAGACGACATTGTCCTTAAACTGCTTACCGACGTTTTTGAATTCGATCATTCCTTCTCACTCCTTTTTACTATTTCCATATATTATGGTTTCCCAAAAAGATTACGGTTTAAACAAATTTTCTGTAATTTAGTTTTATTTCTTTGCAAAACGGGAATTTCTTAGTTCTTTTTTTAAAATAAAGGGAATACCTTAATAAAGAGTACTTGTAAAGCATGTTTTTGATGAAGGAGGTACTAGACGATGAACATCAAGAAACCTACCATCATGATGATCGGATTACTTCTCCTTAGTCCACTTTCGATTCCTTCACAGGTTAATGCGGCGAGCTCTACGTTTGTGACGAAAGGAACGACGACACAAAAAGTCGTCGCATTGACGTTTGATGACGGTTCAGATGGGACGAACATTGCAAAAATCTTAAGTATCTTGAAAAGTAACCAAGTGAAAGCGACTTTCTTTTTGACAGGCAGTGGTGCAAACAATCATCCTCAATCGATCAAGAACATCACAACCGCCTCTCCTACACACCAAATCGGCAATCACTCGTATTCGCATCCGGATTTTACGACCTTAACAGCAAGCCAGATGACGAGTGAATTATCCCGAACAGAATCCCTCATCCGGTCCTTGACAGGAAAAACGACGAAACCAATTTTCCGGGCGCCGTTTGGTGCAAGTAACAGTAACGTGTTGAGTGCAGTTGGGGCTGCAGGTTACACGAAAACGATTCAATGGAATATTGATACGACGGATTGGAAAGGCATCTCTTCAACCGCCATCTTGGATCGTGTAATACCAAAAGTCGTTCCCGGATCAATCATCCTGATGCACACTGGGGCTGGTGCGAAAGGAACACCAACCGCTTTGCCAACGATGATTTCAAAACTAAAAGCAAAAGGCTATTCGTTCGTCACGATTTCAGAACTGTTACGGTCACCGACTTCAACCGGTACGACGTATACCGTCAAAGCTGGCGATACACTCTATTCCATCGCCCGCAAATACAACGTCTCGGTCTCTGCCCTCGCGAGTGCGAATAACATCACGAACTGGAATCTGTTGAACGTCGGTCAAGTCTTGAAAATTCCAACAACGACTTATACGGTTAAAGCCGGTGATACACTTTACTCGATTGCGACACGATATGGTGTCACCGTCACAGCATTGATGCAGGCAAACAACATTACGAATCCGAACCTCTTGCTCGTTGGACAAGTCTTAAAAATTCCAAAATGAATATGCTAATCGCAACACAAAAAAACGACCTTCTCTATTCAAGAGAAGAATCGCTTTAGATCGTATGCATGAAACCGGCGCGATAGCGTCGGTTTTTTTGTGCTCTAGTTTGACCCCGCACCTCTTACGACTCTGATCGGACCCCATTGATTCCAAGATCACACTGAATCAAATCCGCATACGTTTGTCGACGGACGACTTCACGGGATTCCCCGTCCCGAACGAAAACAAGTGCCGGACGTAAGAACTGGTTGTAGTTGCTTGCCATCGAAAAATTATACGCTCCTGTCCCAAAGACAGCAAGTGTATCGCCACCGTTCGGTGTAACCAACTGTGCTTTTTCAGCGACGAGATCCCCTGATTCACAAGCTGCTCCAACGACCGTCACTTCGGTCGTTTCGCCACTCATCCGGTTAGCGATGACCGTTTCATACACCGCACCGTAAAGTGCTGGGCGAATGTTATCTGTCATTCCGCCATCGACCGAAAGATATGTTCGGACGCCTTCGATCTCTTTGATTGCCCCGACCGTATACAGTGTCGTTCCTGCATTCGCAACGACCCAGCGCCCTGGCTCGATCCCGATGCGCGGACGTTCGATGCCGAGTCGCTCCGTTTCCGTCTCGATGACATCCATGACGCGTGCAATCGTCGCTTCAAAATCAAGCGGATGATCGTCCTGTGTATAGGCAATACCGAAGCCACCGCCAACATTAACTTCGCTGACTGTGAAGCCATGATGCGCACGAATCGTTTCGACGAAGCCCATCATCGTCCGAGCCGTCTGTTCGAACAGTGACGGATCTTGGATTTGCGAACCGACATGACAATGGATGCCGAGTAACGACAGATGTTCCGATGCTAAAATAGCTTCGATTGCGTCCAAGTAATCTGACGCATGCGTCGAGAAACCGAATTTCGTATCGACACCACCTGTCTGAATTTTCGCATGCGCTCCCCCGATGACTTGTGGCACGATCCGGATCAGGACATGAACCGTTTGACCGGCTTGTGCCGCAATCGATTCCAGTTGTGCAATCTCTGCAAAGTGATCGATGACAATCCGTCCGACTCCTTCCTCAACGGCATACTGAAGATCAGCCGTTGATTTATTCGAACCATGGAAATAGATTCGTTCTGCTGGAACCCCGGATTGACGGGCGATGAAGAGTTCCCCGCCTGTGACGACATCGATTCCAAGACCATGACGAACGACTTGTTCATATACGGCACTGACAGTCAGTGCTTTTGAGGCGAAGGAAGCATACGTGTTCGGATACTTATCAAGGAAGTGTTCCCGGACGGTCGCTAATCGATCCGTCAGCTCCCGCTCTGCCATCACATACAACGGTGTTCCGTACTGTGCTGCAAGATCGGTCGCTGCGACACCATCGATGTGCAACGTATTGTTTTCTTCTGTCAGGTATTGACTTCCATACATAATAAGTTCCTCCTTATAGATACTGATGCGTCAAACGCCAAGACCGGGCACACATCTGCTCTGAATTGTTTGCTGCTCCTGTCCGGGTAATGTCGTCAATTTCAACGCCATCCCCATATAGCACGACCTCGTCTCCGACCTCAACTGTTCCATCGACGGCGACGAACGTATGACTCATGAATAATTTATTGATGATCGGATATGGTTTTTCTTTAATATGAACAGGTAAAGCAGCACGCCCACGGACGACACCGTCACCATAGCCGACGGGTAAAATGGCGATTCGCATCGGTTCTGTACTCGTAAAGTTCGTACCATATCCCACATGCTCACCTGGTCCGATTTCGCGAATTTCGACGACCTCTGTCGTCATCCGGAGTGAAGGCACGAGCCAGTCCATCTTCTCGATTGGCGAATAACCGAACAAGAAAATTCCAGGGCGGACATAATTACAAAACGCGAGACGCGGATCGTGTTTGACGATCGTCGCACTGTTTTCCGAATGGATATACGTAAACGTATGGCGCTTTCGTAACACATCGGCAATGGCGACGAAACGTTCGACTTGTCCATCGTGATCCGCATCCGGTTCATCGGCAAGCGGAAAGTGTGTATATAAACCTGTTAAATCAAGCGAATCTGCTTGCGCAAGCGCAAGGACAGCTTCCGCCTCTTGAAGCGAACTGACACCAAAACGGTTCATCCCGACGTTGATCTTCAAATGTAACTCGACTTCCTGCAGCTGTTTACTGTGTAGGGCGAGCCATTCTAGCGATGAGACACCGAGTGCGATTCCGAAACGTCGTGCTGTTTCAAAATCCTCCGTCGGATTCATCACCAGTACATAACTGTCTGGAAAATTCGTTTTGATTTCAATGGCTTCATACAACTCAGCGACAGCAAAGTGATGCACATCAGATGCCATCAGCGTCTCGACCATCTCGAGCATACCTAAGTTATATGCATTGTTCTTGACCACGGCAAAAATACGTTTACGTGACCGAGCGAAGACCGATGCGACATTTTGTCGCACCGCCTTCCGATCGATCGTGACGAGTGTACGCGTCGTCATTCTGCGACAGCTGGTGTCACGTACGTCAACCAATCCGCGTATTGCGGCAATTGACCTGTGACGGCTTGACGGTAAAGACCGAGCAACTCATCTGCGACGTTCCGTGTTCCGCCGTTGATTGAGATGTGATCGATTTCACCGACACTCGTGATTTCAGCAGCTGTTCCTGTTAAGAAGATCTCATCTGCGACATACAACTCATCGCGTCCGATGTGACGTTCAACAACAGGATAGCCTTGATCTTGTGCCAAACGGATGATGACTTGGCGTGTGATACCGTCGAGTACTGAACAATCAAGTGACGGTGTATGAATCGTTCCGTTTTTAAGAAGGAAGAGGTTCGCAACACTCGCTTCACTAACGTTTCCGTTCATGTCGAGCGCGATTGCTTCGTCAAATCCATCACGAATCGCTTCACCTTTTAAGAGTTGTGAGTTCATATAGTTCGCAGCCGCTTTCGCTTGCATCGGCATCATCGTTGATGAGACACGGCGGTATGACGCGACTTTGGCACGGATGCCGGCACCTTTATCGAAGTATTCCCCAAGCTCCCAGCAAGAGATCCCGACATGAACCGTCGTATCTTTCGCCATCAATGCTTGCCATGGCGTACCGAGGAACACGAATGGACGGATATAACAAGATTCGAATCCGTTTTTCGCAACTAGATCAATCGTCGCCTGGACGAGTTCATCAACCGTATACGGAATCGTGACGTGGTAATACGCACAACTGCGGAAGAGACGTTCGATATGTTCCTTCAATTGGAAAATCGCCGGTCCGTCCGGTGTCGCATACGCACGAATTCCTTCAAAGAATCCACTACCATAGTGAATCGCATGTGACATGATGCTCGTGTTCGCATCTTTCGGATCATGAAAGACTCCATCTAACCAAATTGCTTCTCCATACTGTGTATCCACTGCCATGTGTTTTCCTCCTCTTCGACGTCAATCAGAGTGAACGTAAATCATCCACCAATTGCGTCTTCTCTTCTGTTTTCGCATCTTTCTGTTTAATGACACGTGCAGGTGTTCCGGCAACGACGCTTCCAGCAGGTACGTCTTCTGTGACGACACTACCAGCAGCGACGACGGCATCTTTACCAACTTTGACGCCTTCGAGGATGACTGCATTCGCACCGATCAAGACACCGTCTTCAATGATGACAGGTGTTTTTGAAGGTGGTTCGAGGACACCCGCGACCACTGCACCTGCGCCGACATGAACGTTTTTCCCAATCGTCCCACGTGCACCGACGACAGCGTTCATATCAATCATTGTACCATCTCCGATTGATGCACCGATATTGATGATGGCACCCATCATGACGACCGCGTTATCACCGATGACGACATGATCACGAATCCATGAACCTGGTTCGATGCGCGCATTCAAGTGACGTGTATCAAGCATTGGTACCGCACTGTTGCGACGGTCATACTCCACGTGAACATCTGTGATGCGATCTGAATACTTTTCTAAGAAAGTAGCCGCAAGTCCTGCATCCGCGAAGAAAATCTTTGATTCATCTGATCCGAACGCTGTAGCGCCTTCGATCGTCAAGCCCGCCAAATCGCCGTTGACGTAAAGTTTTACCGGTGTTTGTTTTTTAGCATCTTTAATGAATTTAGCAATTTCGTAAGCATCAGTGAGTAACATGTGAATCCTCCTGTGTGTAGAGCGTCTCTAATGTATAGAGTCCCGCTGTTTTTTGAATGAGTGCTTCAGCTGCTTTAATCGCACCAGAAGCAAATACTTTTTTCGATAACGCCGTATGTTTGATTTCAATCAATTCGTCGACACCGGCGAATAAGACTTCGTGTTCACCGAAGATCGTTCCACCGCGCATCGCATGCATCCCGATCTCGTTCGTCTCTCGCTTTTGCCGCGTCTGTGATCGGTCATACACCGGTGTCACGTCACGTGCCGTCTGAATCGTTTGCAATAACAACTCAGCCGTTCCGCTTGGAGCATCGACTTTTTGGTTGTGATGTTTCTCGAGCAATTCGATGTCATACGCCCCTGCTAGTGGCACAAGTGTCTTCAGCAGTTGCTGCACCATCGCGATGCCGTACGACATATTGTACGACTGGAAGATTGGAATTTCTTTCGCAGCGTCCTTGATCGATGCCAGTTCCGCTTCTGAAAAACCAGTCGTTGCAATGACGAGTGGTGTTTTTGTCGCTAGCCCGTATGCGAGCAGATCTGGTAGCAAACTCGGATGCGAGAAGTCGATGATCGCATCGACCGTCTCTGACATCTCCGTTAGCTCCGCATATGAAGCGATCGTATCGGATGACTTCGTCCGGTCAACAATCGCCACGACACTTTGTGGTGCGAGTTCGACGACGTATTGTCCTGTCGCCCCATAACCGTGTAACGCGAGTTTCATCGAACCACTCCTTTGTAAGCCCGCATCGTTTCGAGTAAGTGGGCGTGTCCCGCTTTCGATTGACGGACGAGCGGCAAGCGTGGCGCACCGACAGCAAAGCCGAGTTCTTCAAGCGATGCTTTGACTGGGATCGGATTGACGTCACTGAACAAAGCACCGATGACCGGTAACAAGTCTGCCTGAATCCGGCGAGCCGTGACGAGATCTTGCCCTAGTAACGCCTCAGCAAGTGCTTGTGTCTCTGCCGGGTACGGGTTCGAAAGAACTGAGATGACGCCTTGTGCCCCCCATGCCATGTATGGCAGGATTTGATCATCATTTCCACAGAAGACCGCGAAGTCTTCCGGAATCGCCGCCATCAGTTCACCCATAAAGCTGACATCTCCACTCGCTTCCTTAAAGGCTTGGATGCGTGGATGACGTGCTAACGTCACTGCTGTTTCGACTGCGATCGCAACGCCTGTCCGCGACGGAACGTTGTACAACATGATCGGCAACTCTGTTGCATCAGCGACTGCCGTGAAGTGTGCGACGAGACCGGCCTGTGATGTTTTATTGTAGTACGGTGTGACGAGCATCGCTGCGTCCGCACCGAGACGTTCTGCGAGTAATGTTTTCTCGATCGTCGCTGCGGTGTTATTCGAACCTGTTCCAGCAATGACGGGTACTCGTCCTGCCGTGATTTGAACGGCAGTCGTCAGGAGTTGTTCGAATTCCGTATTCGTTAGGGTCGATCCTTCTCCTGTCGTCCCTCCGACGACAAGTGCCTGAATCCCTGCTGCGAGTTGTTGCTCGATCAAGCGTTCGAATACGTGTAGATCCAACTCGCCTGCTTCATTAAATGGTGTGACGAGCGCTGTACCTGCTCCTTTGAACATGAAGAACTCCTCCTTTTTTATGAATGAATCGACTGTTCGATTGCTTGGCGTGCGACTTGTACGGCATTCGAGGCGGCACCTTTTCGAATGTTGTCGGCTACACACCAGAGATGGAACGTGTTCGCGAGACTATCATCTTGTCGAATCCGACCGACGTAGACGTCGTCCGTACCACTTGCATCGAGTGGCATCGGATAACGCGTATTCGCGACATCATCGATGAGGACGACGCCCGGTGCGCCTTCAAGTGCTTCACGGATCGCTACAACCGTCGTCGGCTGCGTAAACGTGACGTTGATCGCAACCGAGTGAGAATTCGTGACTGGAACACGCACACATGTCGCACTGACGGGTAATGCTGGAAGATTGAAGATTTTCCGTGTTTCGTCAATCATCTTCTGCTCTTCTTTCGTATAACCGTTCTCAAGGAATACATCGATATGCGGCAAGATGTTATCGTGAATCGGATGCGGGTAATTGACGGGTTCTTCTCCGCGCGCCCCACGCGCCAAGTCCTCGATTCCTTTTTGACCAGAACCCGATACGGCCTGATACGTCGTGTAGTTGATCCGCTCGAATCCGAGTGACTGGAGCGGTGCTAAGGCGACGACGGATTGAATCGTTGAACAGTTCGGATTTGCGATTAAACGATCCGTCGCTTGAATCGCTTGTGGATTGACTTCTGGCACGACGAGTGGAATCGTCTCCTGCATCCGGAAGGCACTTGAATTATCAACGACGAGTGTTCCGTTTTCAGCTAGTAACGGGGCATATTGCTCACTGATCGTTCCGCCCGCTGCGAACAACGCGACATCGATTCCGTCTTCCGTGATGTTTGGTGTCAGTGCTTGGATCGTGATGTCTTCTCCCTTGAACTGTACCGTGTTCCCTGCTGAACGAGCAGAAGCGTAAGCGGACAGGCGGCTGACCGGAAAATCCAGTTCTGCAAGTACTTGTAACATTTTTTGACCGACGGCGCCGGTTGCTCCAATGACGGCTACATGATACATGCTGTTTTCCTCCTTATAATTCGAACGCGTTGGCAATCGCTGCAACCGTCCGTTCAATGTCTGCTTGTGCAATCGTGTACGAGATGCTGATTTCTGATGTCGTGACTTGATAGAACGGAATGTTCTCCGCTCGGAAGATCGCAAACAATTTCGAAGCGACACCTGTCGCATCCCGCATCCCGATGCCGACAACAGATAACTTCGCGTGCTGATTGTGGCGGTCGACCTTGACTGTCGTGAAACGATCCATGATGTCTTTCAATGCTTCATCGAGGAACTCTTCCTCATCGAGTGGACATGAGAACGATAAGAAAATGTCACTGTCGAACGTCGTTTGACTGATCATGTCGATGTTGACGTGGCGATTGGATAACAGTTCGAAGATATCGGCTACTGCTGCATTCGTTTGCGGTACGTGTTTGATTGATACCGTCAAGACGTTCTTCGTCACACTGACACTCGTCACCGCTTTTTGTTCCATTGTTTCCGTCGCTTCCATGATCCATGTTCCCCTTTTCGATTCAAGTGTTTTCCCGACGAAGATGTGTACGCCGTATTTTTTTCCTAGTTCGACACTTCGCATTTCCATGACCTTCGACCCGAGGGCGCTCATTTCCATCATCTCATCATACGAGATATGTGGAATCGGTTGAGCGGCGGCATGGATTCGCGGATCAGCTGTATAGACACCGTCGACATCGGTATAGATTTCGCACCGTTTATCAAGGACTGCCGCAAGGGCAACTGCCGTTGTATCCGACCCACCCCGTCCAAGCGTCGTGACATCACCGAGTTCGTTGACACCTTGGAATCCGGCGACGATGACGACATCGTACGTTTCGAGTTTTTGTCGTAACAGATCTCCATCGATCTGTTTGATCTTACTTTTCGTATGCACGCCCATCGTGCTGATTCCTGCTTGAGCGCCTGTTTGCGATAACGCTTTGACACCGAGCGAGTTGAGGGCGATGCTGAGTAATGAAATCGTCTGTTCTTCTCCGATGGCAAGCAGTCGATCGAGTTCTCTTCGCTCGGGGCGATCCGTGATGGCTTGCGCCTGAGCGATCAAAGAATCTGTCATCTTGCCCATCGCCGAAACGACGACGACGAGTTTTTCACCTTCGGCTGCGCGACTCTTCAAATAATTCGCAATAGACTGAATCTGTTCGACAGTCGCAACCGAGCTTCCACCAAATTTAAGTACAGTTGTCACAATCCTATCTCCTTTGTCCCGATACAGAAAAAAACGACGGGCCGGTAGGAGCGTTCCTACGGCCCGTCGTTATCACGATCGGACAAACGAAGACAAAGTCATTCGTTCTTTTACGTAAGATAGCGCTCCGAAACATCGGTTTCGGCAGTACAACGGATCTTAACCGTTGTACCAGCAAACAAGAAGAAGCATCTTCTCGTTCACTTCGGCGGACTTCCCCTTTCACATCATTCGGCATGCTTGCCTTCAAGAATGATGCTACTCATGTCATCCGCGCCTCTATCTGTCGGTTGTTAGTTACAGTTATAGCAGACATCTTTTGTTAAATCCAGTCATTTGACTGATTTTTTTCAAAATTCGTCAATTCGCAAGATGCTGTTTCGCAAGTTCGAGTTGCTCTGAAACGGCAGCAAACCCTGTACCGCCGTAACTTGTCCGGCGTGCCACTGCTTGAACCGGATCGAGGAGCGGATAGACGTCTTCTGTGATATCAGGATGGAATGTTTGATACGTCTCAAGGTTCAAATCTTTCAAGAAACAGCCATTCTGTACACAGTAAAGGACAGCCTTCCCAACGATTTCATGTGCTTCTCGGAATGGTATGCCTTTCGTCACGAGGTAGTCGGCGAGTTCCGTTGCGTTCGAGAAGTCTTGCATTGTCGCCTTCTTGAGCGCTTCGGTCTTAAACGTCGCGGATTCAATCATTCCGGTGAAGATTTGAACGGACTGGAGGACGGTATCCGCTGTATCGAAGACCCCTTCTTTATCCTCTTGCATGTCTTTATTGTAAGCGAGCGGTAATGCTTTCATCGTCGTTAAGAAGCCCATTAGATTGCCGTAGACACGTCCTGTTTTCCCACGAATCAATTCCGCGAAATCAGGATTTTTCTTTTGTGGCATCATGCTCGATCCTGTCGAGAAGGCATCGGACAACTCGATGAAGCCAAATTCTTGCGACGCCCAGATGATGATTTCTTCACAAAAACGTGATAGATGCATCATGACGGTCGAGGCGATCCCGAGGTATTCGATGACAAAGTCCCGGTCGGAGACGGCGTCGAGGCTGTTCGGATAGATCGATTCAAATCCGAGCAACTCGGCAGAACGGAAACGATCAATCGGGAATGTCGTACCGGCGAGCGCACCTGCCCCGAGCGGTGATTTCCGGATTCGTTTTTGGTTGTCCGTCAACCGTTCAACGTCCCGTTCAAACATCCAGAAGTACGCAAGCAAGTGATGCGCAAGCGAGATCGGTTGCGCCCGTTGCAAATGTGTATAGCCCGGCATGACCGTCTCGATATGTTGCTCGGCTTGTTCCGTGATGACCGATTGGAGCTCACGTAATGCCGTCGTCAACGCTTCGACATGTTGCTCCATCCATAGATGCAAGTCGGTTGCGACCTGGTCGTTTCGACTCCGTGCCGTGTGCAGTTTCCCTGCGACTGGACCAATCTGTTCCGTCAACAACCGCTCAAGGTTCATATGAATGTCTTCATCCGCTAGCGTATACACATGATCCGCTACTGTCGCTTCTAGTTGCTTTAGTCCTTGCTCGATTTGTGTCCACTCGTCTTGAGCGAGGATTCCTTGTTCAAATAACATCTGCGCGTGCGCAAGACTTCCTTTCAAATCGACACTTGCTAACTTTTGATCGAACGTGATCGATGCTCCGAAGGCTTCCGCTTGAGCGGAAGCACTTTCCGTAAAACGTCCACCCCAGAGTTTGGTCATTTCGTCACACCCGCCTGACGATGAACACTTGCATGCGTCGAAACAGCAAGACCGTGTAATTTGATGAATCCTTTTGCTGCTTCATGATCAAACGCATCTTCTTTCGTATACGTCGCAAGCTTTTCATCGTAGAGCGAGACAGCAGACTGACGACCTGTCACGGTTGCGTTTCCTTTGAACAGTTTGACGCGAACTTCTCCTGTGACGTCCTGTTGCGTCGCCGTCAAGAAAGCTTTCAGACCTTTCGTCAATGGTGCGTGGAAGAGACCGTTATAGATTGTTTCTGCATATTGTTTGCTGAGTAACGGTTTAAAATGAGCGACGTCTTTCGTCAATGTGATCGTCTCAAGTGCGGCGTGTGCTTTCAATAGAACAGTCGCGCCAGGGCACTCGTACACTTCCCGTGATTTGATTCCGACGAGACGGTTCTCGACGTGGTCAATCCGTCCGACGCCGTGCGCTCCAGCGATGATATTCAGTTCCATGATCAGTTTTGCGAGTGGATACGTCGTGCCGTTAATGGAAACCGGAACGCCTGCTTCAAAGCCGATGATGACTTCTTCCGCCTGATCTGGAGCGTCTTCAGGTGCTACCGTCAACGCGTAAGCGTCTTGCGGTGGTTCTGTCCACGGGTTTTCTAGGACGCCACACTCATTACTCCGTCCCCAAAGGTTCATATCGATCGAGTAAGGGCTGTCGAGGTTGATCGGGATCGGCACATTGTTTTCTTTCGCATAGGCGATCTCTTCTTCCCGTGACCACTTCCACTCCCGAACTGGTGCGATGACTTCAAGTGATGGATCAAGTGCTGCGACCGAAACTTCGAACCGGACTTGGTCGTTTCCTTTTCCGGTACAGCCGTGTGCGACAGCCGTTGCACCATATTCATGCGCGACTTCGACGAGCTTTTCTGCGATCAACGGACGCGAAAGCGCTGAAATCAACGGATAGGCATTTTCGTAATGTGCACCATATTGAAGGGCTGGTAAGACGAACTCTTGGGCGAATTCTTCTTTGACATCGAGAACGATTGATTCGATTGCACCGACGAGAAGTGCCTTTTCCTTGATGACGCTTAAATCTTTTCCTTCACCGACGTCCATACATAATGCAATGACGTCGTAGTCCTTGCTCAACCATTTGATGGCTACCGATGTATCGAGTCCCCCAGAGTACGCTAAGATTAATTTTTGTTTCGACATGTATAATTCCCTCCTGGTTTTAAATTCATCTGTCTGTATAAAAATTCATTATGAATTATATATATACATAGAAAACAAAAAAAAGAAACCCTTTTTGTAGGATTTCTTTCAAATTTGATTACATTTTCTTCTCCATCGTCCGGTGTGGGATGCCTGCATCGTCGAATTCATCAGAGACGATCGTATAGCCAAGCCCTTGATAAAACGGGATCGCTTGGACTTGTGCACCGAGCGTTAGCAATTGTTTGCCTTCGCGACGTGCGACACGTTCCATCGCCTGCATCAACTCGCCACCGTATCCTTTTCCTCGCGCTGTCGACAGCGTCGCAACACGCTCTACCTTCATCCGTTGGTCGTCATATGGGCGGGTACGTCCCGTCGCGACTGGGCGGCTTTGCTCATCGAGGACAAGCAGATGAATCGCTGTCTCATCGTGTGTATCGTATTCAAGATGGCGTGGTACGCCTTGTTCCTCAACGAAGACCCGTTCCCGGATCATCCGAACGGCTTGATGTTGTTCTGCTGTACGTACTTGAATGACTGTCATGACTGATATTCCTCCCGTAATCGATCGACATATGCCATCGCATCATCCCGATTCGTAAATTGTGCCTGTGCCTGAACCGCACTTCCTCCGCCTCGCCCATTGAATGCTTGGACATGTGCTTTAGCGAATTTCCCGAGATGGGGTTCACCTGGACTACTCATCAGCAGCTTGTTCGTTGTCGCATTCCAAACGACGCCGACGTGCCCTGCTTCTTGAATCGCTTTAGCGAGTTGCTCGGAAACCTTGATCTCTTCCTCCAGATGTTCAAATACAAGAATGCCTTCTTGTTGTTCTAAAGCGTGAGCGAGTGTGAATGTTGCGAGTTGTCCCTGAACGTGTTCGACTTGTTTCGTTAAGCGCTTCTGCTCTTCTTGTAAAGTTTGGACGGCTTCTAGGATTTGAACTGGTTTGACTGATAAAGCTTGCGCCGCTTCCCGTAAGGCTCGTCGTTCTGCCAGAACGAGTTGGTATGCCCGTTCCTTCGCGACATAAGAAAGACGAATATTTCCACGAATCCGCTCGACTCCGGTAAAGAGAATCGACTCGAGCTGTGCCGTCGAATCAAGATGCGTCCCGCCACAGGCACTATAATCGAGTGTACCGATTTGAACGACACGAATTCGTCCTTCGACTTGTGGTGTTTTTCGTAATGGTAAGCGTAGCGCTTCCGCTTCGTCATATTCGGTCGCTGTGATCGGTAATCCTTGTTCAATCACCTGCCGTAATCGTCGATCCAACTGTTCTTGTTGCATAGTTGTCCATTCAGATGTCTCGATATCAAGCGTCGAGACCTCACTTCCCGTCCGAAAACTGAGTGTCTTGATATTTGATTCATCTTGTAGGATTGCAGAGATGACATGTTGTGCCGTATGCTGCGCCGCATGATCGACCCGGACTGCGTCATCTACGATACCGGTGACGTCACCTATGAGCGGCGTCGCCAGTTGGTGCCAGACGACACCGTCTTCGATTTGAACGTCAAGGACCGGTTGGTCGTTCAATGTTCCACGATCCGCCGGCTGTCCACCGCTCTCCGGATAGAAGTAACTTTTCTCTAAAGCAACCCAATAGCCATCTATTTGTTTTGTTGCACGAATGGATGTCTGAAAGGTTCGGACATCGGATTCTATTTGTTCGGGGCGCATGCCTCGACCACCTTTCTCTGTCAGTTTCACTCTGTATTATGCCATATTTCATCCAGAATCGTTTGTCGGCTTGCCTTTTTCCTAGTACACTAGACGAAAGACTACCGATCGCGAAGGGACGAAATGCCGTGATTCAGCATATCAATAAAAATTCACCACTCCCCATCTACTATCAAATCGAAGCTGCCTTAAAACAACAAATCGAAAGCGGTGTTCTTCAACCTGGCGATCTGATCCCGTCCGAGCGCGAATTTGCCGAAGCGCACCAAATCAGCCGAATGACGGTCCGACAAGCCATTTCAAACTTGGTCAACGCCGGTTACTTGATTCGTCAAAAAGGACGTGGAACATTCGTCGCGAATAAAAAAATCGTCATGCAACTGTCTGGATTGACGAGTTTCTCGGAAGAGATGGAGCACTTAGGTTTAGAACCGACGAGTGCGCTACTTTCCTATCAAATCATCGACGCCTCGATGACGATTGCCAATAAGCTACGGATTCGCGAAGGGGCATCGGTGTATGAACTGAAACGTTTACGAATTGCTGATGAGCAAGCGCTTGCCCTTGAGACCGTCTATATCCCGGAACAGCTCTTACCTGGACTCGATCAAGACGTCGCGACCGCATCGCTCTATGCATTTGCAGAAGCGAGTGGATTAAATCTTGGGCGTGCGAGTCAAACGTTCGAATCACGCCTGGCAACGAAGGAAGAGGCGGGCCATCTTGGTCTATCGACCGCTTCGCCTGTCTTATCTGTCGAGCAACTGACGTATCTTACAACGGAGCAACCGTTTGAATATGTCATCTCCGCTTACCGAGGAGACCGCTATACCTTCACCGTCGAAATGGAACGACAACGCTAAAAATCCCCTTGTATCGTCGTATAGTGACGATGATACAAGGGGATTTTTAGCGTATATTATTGAGCAGGAACGGCTTCTGTTTCCGTCACTGGTTCTTCTGTCGTGCTTTGTGCCGGGTCTGTCTCTTCCTTGATCGGTTCGACTTCTTGACCTTGCATCGCTTTTGCTAAGTTACTTTTCACTTGCTCCAATTGATTCGGATCGAGGTGATACTCCCATTTCCCGCTGATACCAATATAACCTTCTCCAGCGAGTTGGTACTCCGTCGTGTTACGTAACGCTGCTGTGAAATCTGCTAAGCGTGTATAATCGTTCGGACCTAAATTCGTTTCGACGTTATCACCGACAGCATCCAAAATATCACGGTATGCACTGAGGGAACGGAAACTTGCCGCTTCTTTGGCGACCGCTTGAATGACTTGCATCTGTTTTTGACCGCGTCCGATATCACCGAGCGGATCATCATGACGGTTCCGGACGTAAGCAAGTGCTTGCTCTCCTGTTAAATGTTGCATACCTTTATCAACAGTGACAGTACCGGCTTTACGTTTTGAATCTTGCTCTTTGAACGCATATCGTACATCGATGTCTACGCCATCCAATGCATCGATCAATTGAACGAATCCTTGGAAATTAACTTTAACGACGTGATCGATTTGAATACCGAGCAGGTTTTCTGTCGTTTCACGCGCTAATTTAATCCCATTATAGGAATTCGATTTATCCATCGAACCGAAGTAATGGGCATGGGTGATTTTATCTTGCTCAACACCTGTCTTACCATAAGGTACATCGTATTTCGAATAATCGATGTTCACGAGTGAATCACGCGGAATACTCGTCAACACTAATTGTTCCGTTTTTTTATTTAAGATTCCGACGATCATGACATCTGATCGCGCCGGTTCATTTCGTTCTTTACTTTTTTTCGTTTCATCCGTCCCAAGAATCAAGAACGATTCAGACGGAACATCATCATATTTAGAGCTCACCTTCGAGCCGGGAATGTTAATCTGCGTCTTTGCCAATGTTTCTTGCGTTTTAATAAAAACAGCTCCAGCATATCCAGAACCGATGATTGTGACAAGCAGGACGAGTGCAGCGATGACTTTCATGAACATCTTGCCAGCACTTGGCTGTCTCTTTCGTGCGGATCGCGTTTCCATCATGTAAACCCTCATTTTCATGTAAATTTTCCGTAAAGTTCGCTAATCTCCATTATCCGTACATTTAATGAAATGTCAATTTACGTTTCGATTAAAGAAATCGTATGGAATCGTTGCACTGAAAAAATCATGGACCCTTAGTGCGCTGTATCATGAGATTGAATGATCTTGGTATATGTCCTGTTGATGCCTTTCTATCAAAATAAAAAATCGCTTGAGACTAGGCTCAACAGAATCAAAAAAAGGAATAGAGTCAATCCAATGATTGTCTCTATCCCTTTTGATTCATCGCTCTTCCATCGTCATACTTTCATGAAATTCAGATAAGCCGCTCGTCCTGTACGTTTAGCGTCATCTGACAATAAAGATGCAGCTTCTTCGTCCAAGATCACCATGACATCAGCATGACGCTTGAGTACAGTCGCTGGACAATCCGTTGTTGCGACACCTTCCATCATGTCGCGAACCGCTTCTGCCTTTCGTTCACTAGAAGCAACGAGAAGGATTTTCTTCGCTTCCATGATCGTACCGATTCCCATCGTGATCGCCTTCGTCGGTACTTCTTGTAATCGATCAAAGAATCGTTGGTTCGCTTCTCGTGTCGACTCTGTCAATTCCGTTACGTGTGTCTTAGCATCGAACGGTGTACCTGGTTCATTGAAGGCGATGTGTCCATTCGCTCCGATTCCAAGTAATTGAATGTCGATTCCTCGACTGCGGACGAGCGCTTCATATCGTTCACTTTCGCGCACGGGATCTTCTGTGTCCCCGATTGGAACGAATGATTCCTTAAACGCGACATCTTTGAATAGATGCTCTTGCATGAACGTATGATAACTTTGTGGATGCTCTGGGCTGAGACCGACATATTCGTCTAGATTAACCGTCGTCACATGTCGACAATCGAGCGAATCCTTCCGCCATTCTTCATAGACGCCGACCGGTGAACTTCCCGTTGCCAGTCCTACCGTCAAACCTTCCGGGTGACGCTCAATTTCCTGTTTCAAAAATTGATAGGCCACCTGTGCTAATTCTTCTCCTTTTTCTACGATCATCCATTTCATGAGGTAGACTCCTTTCCGTTCGTGATCCGGTGTCGCGTACCACGATGAATCGTTTCTTGAATGTGTAGCGCTTCGTCGAGCAGGACGATGTCCGCATCCTTGCCGACCGAGAGGCTTCCCTTTTGAGTCAATTGAAGTTCTTTTGCCGCATTGACCGATGTCATGCGGACCGCTTCTTCGAGCGAACAGCCTGTATAGGCGATGATATTCCGTAAGGCGGTGTCCATCGTTAAGACACTTCCAGCTAAGCTACCGTTTTCAAGACGTGCCGCACCGTCTCGAACGAATACAGCCTGACCACCTAACTCATATTCACCATCAGCTAATCCTTTTGCACGCATCGCATCCGTGATGACGATCAGTCGATCTGCGCCTTTCATTCGGTAGGCGAAGTCGACCATTTCTGGCGCACTGTGAATCCCATCCGGAATGATCTCCGCATAGACGTCTGGTGTCAGGAGGCAATATCCGACCGTGCCTGGTTCCCGGTGATGAAGTGCCCGCATTTGATTGTAGAGGTGGGTACCATGCGTGACGTGACCGGCTTGGTTTTGGGCATACGTCGCGTCTGTATGTCCGGCTGACGGAATCGCACCCGTCAAGCGCACCGCTTCTTCGAACGCCCGTGCTCCCGGGCGTTCCGGAGCGTATGTGACGAGCTTGATCGTGTTCCCTGCTGCTTTTTGCCATTTCAAGAACTGCTCGACATCCGGTTCGACGATATGTTCGTGAGGCTGTGCACCCGCATAATCCGGATTGATGAATGGTCCTTCAAGATGAACGCCGACGATCGTTGTATCGTCTTGCGCTACGACCTCTCGGACCGTCTCAAGCGCGCGTGTGATATTTCCCCAGTCCTGAGTAATCGTCGTCGCTAAAAATGATGTCACACCTTCTTGTAACATCTGTCGGCTGAAATGACGCAACCTCTCGACATCTCCATCCATGACATCGACATCATATCCCCCATGAATATGCACATCGATCATTCCCGGAATGAGTGATTGATGCTGCGCATCGATCATCTCTTCTCCTGCGATTTCCTCGAATTTCGACATGGGTCCAATCGCCTCGATTGTTCGGTCAAAACGAATGAAGCCGTCTTCAATCGTCTGCTCTCCCGTGTAAATCCGAGCATTGATGATCACTGTCATCTGGCATCTTCCTTTCTCTATCCGTTCCATGACTTGCTTCCGTATCTAGTATAACGCGATTAATTCTAGTTGTATAGACCTTTGTACATTTAAACGAAATTATAAAAGGACGATCCCGCATATCCGTAGATATAGGGTCGCCCTTTGTATACCCGTCGATTGCCGACTTCATGCGTCAGTCGATCATGGTAATAAAATCCGGTCTTTCTTTCGAGAAATCAGACGCGTTGCTTTTAAGATTGCCATCGGTAACGATTGACGCTTTCGGTAAGCAAGATATCGTCCTTCCCATTTTGGATCGTACTTTTCTTTGTATCGTCGTAGACCGGTGAAACTATACATGTAGCGAATATTATTGAAGACATCCGCTGCCACACGTTCTTGCCAGAAGGACGTCTCGTCCTCTCCGACAGACGAAAGCGGAGCCATTCCCATGTTGAACGTGTGGTAGCCTTCATCTTTCGCATACTCGAATAGTCGGATGAACATCGCATCCATGATTCCATTCGGTCCATCTGGTCGAAAACGCATCAAGTCAATCGATAGGACCCCTTCTTGGTAAGCAGGCATGAATGTCATGAACCCGATCAATCGTCCTTCCGCTTCACGCATGATGCCAATCGGCGCTCGATTTAAATAAGGTTCGTGGAAGTAACCGAGCGAAAAGCCTTTCTCGGACTTACCGCCTAACCATTCGTCGGAGACCTCTTGTAGTTCTGCTAATAGAGTTCCTGAAATAGGTGGCTCGACTACTTCGAACGTCATGCCCTCTCGTTCAAAGCGATTTTTAATCGACCGAAGTCCAGCTCGTTTTTTTCCTGATACAGTGAAAGATGGAATATCAACGATCGCTTCTTCACCAAGTTTGAAGAAGTTGAAGCCAAAATCATGATAGAGAGACATATTTTGCGCTTGAATTTGATAGATGTTCGGAATATATCCAAGATCTTCGACGCGACGCAAGAAAGACGCGATGACTTGTGAATGTTCCTTCGGATCTCCACTGGGGTCGCCAAGGACCATGATCCGATTGCCGGTCTGACTGAACTGGATGAATGAACGTCCTGTTTCGGAGAAGAAGAAACGTTTATCACCTAGAAATGCGAGATGGCTTAAATAATTCCCACCCTGCTCACGCAACACCAACTCGATCTTTTCAGCATCGAATCGCTCACCGAGAACCGGTTGATTGAATGTATTGAATAAGCGGATGAAGACGAGAACATACACGAGCGCAAAGATAGAGGCACTCGCTGCAAACATGAAAATTTCATGTGCCGGATACACTTTTGTTCCGTCTGCTGATCCGAGTGTATAGAAGGCGTATCCAAAAAAGACGAATCCTCCAATGTACAATAGACCAGCGAAGGCAACCCGGATGAACCGTGTCGTCGTAATGAGCGTTCGTTCTCGGTGAAATGCTTTTCGCGACATCAGTAGCAAGACGAGGACGATGATGACGGCAAGGAAGGAAATCAAGTTAAAACCACGAAGTGCCATTCCAATCAACGCGAAAAAAGATGCCCCGTACATCATATATAACGACCGTTTTGTTCGACGATACAGTGCTGTCGATAAGAGGACGAACAATAAGCCGCCCATCAAGAAGAAACTATTCGCGAGTAACAGCGCTTCATGCGGTAATTTCGATTCCAAATATTCATATTGCGTCGAGACAGGTGGTAAAATCGCCAATCCCCAGATCGTGATCCCGGCAACGAGTGTGATCAATGCGAGTGTGAAATGACGAATTTTACTGAGGAATCGCAGTTGTAAGCGCCAAATGACGCCCCCGACCTCCATCGATGGACCAACGATCGGTTTGTCTTCGATCATCTTGACGACCGGACCGCTGAACTCCCGAGCTGAGAAAATGACACCGATCAGGAACGGAATCAAGTAGTAGACAAGACGGTAGATCAATAATCCTGTCAAAACGATGCCTTCCTCGACACCGGCACGCTGCATGCCGATCAAAAACACTAAGTCAAACGAACCAAACCCACCCGGTACCATCGAGATCAAACCGGCTGTCGCAGCGATGATGAAAACACCGATGACTTTTGAGAAACTGACATCCGTTCCGAGCGCTGCCAAGATCAGATAGACGACAACGCCAGCACTGAACCATTCTGCGAGTGAGACGAGTGAATATAACGCAATCGATTTCGGATGGATGCTACTATTGCCTCGTCGAAACGAGAACAGCAGATAGAGTGGGAAGAAGAATGCGACACCAATGATGACGGGCCACAGCCATTTTTTTAAATCGAGTACTTCGAACGCCGGAAAAACGTGTAGAAGCGATAAGGCAGATAAGATGGACAATCCACTGATCAACGTCGGTGCCATCCAGCCGATCGCCTTCAACAAACGACCGCCTTCAACGAATGGTCGATAAAGAGCGGATCGGATCGCCATCCCAGCGAGACCACCGAATCCGATGATGCCGTTAAAGGAGTTCGCAATCCAGGATGCTCGAAAAATCAGACCGATTGGTGCTTTCGCCTTCAATGAACGTAATAAGAAGAAATCATAAAAGAACATCGTCGAGACTGCCGCAAGACCTGCGAGAATCAACAGGATGAATTGCCAAGATGGGACTTGACGAATCGCTTGAATCGACTCTTGTAGCGACAAACTACGCAATTCGTTTTGTCCTTGATAAAAAATGAATCCAATCAAGACGATCGGCAAGATGATCTTCGCAATCGTCATGATGCGTTGTTTTGAGAATTTCAAGCTGCCAGCCTCCTTGATTTACGGATTAAATGCATAAGACGAACAAGCAGTAGCGTTGCTCCGACCGCAAGACCGATGATCAATCCCCACCAGTAACCATCTGGTCCGAGTGTCGTATAGCGTTCGAGATAAAAACCTAATGGTAGTCCAATGACCCAGTAGGCAGCAATCGTCAACAAGAAGGTGACGTTGACATCCTTGAATCCACGTAATGCACCTTGCGTCGGTGCAGCAACTGCATCCGACAGTTGAAAGAAAATCGCTAAAATCATGAAGTGTGCGGCTGCTTCGATGACTTGAGGATCACGACTATATAAAGCGGCAAGTTCTTCATTCTTTAAGTACAACAAGATCCCGGAGAACAAGGAGACGGCAACACACATCGTCAATCCAATGACGACGTACTGGACAGCGTCCTTGATTCGTTTGGCACCGACCTCAAAACCGACTGTGATCGTCAAAGCGGACGCAGCAGATAATGGGATCATATAGACGAACGAAGCGAAGTTGATGGCCGCTTGATAGGCACCGATGATGACATCGCCGTACGCTCCGAGCAGCAACGTGACCGCCGAGAAAATACTGACTTCAGAAAAAATCGCTAGACCAATCGGAGCACCGAGTAGAATCAATTCCTTGATTCGCTTCATATCTGGACGGTAAAAGCGCCGCAGAATCCCAAGGCGTTGAAATAATTCTCCTTTGAAGACGACAGCGATGATCGCTAGACAGAGAATCCAGTAGGTGATGGCAGTCGCAACTCCCGCGCCCACTCCACCAAGTTCCGGAAAACCGAAGTTTCCGAAGATGAATAGATAATTGAAAAGGACGTTAATGGGTAAAGAGATTAGTAGTAAGACCATCGTGATATTTGATTTACCTAATGAATCGACGAGTGTTCGTAAAACGAAGAAAACGAACATCGGTACGATCCCAAGTGCTAACATCACGAGATAATTTCGCGCGACTTCACGCGCCTCTGCTGATAACTCCATCCGTTCGAGAATCGGATTGACAGCAATAAGTCCGATGACTACGGTCAAACCAATGATCACGACAGCAACGTACAACGCCTGCATGACAATCCGTTTGACTTCCCGCTCGCGTTTCGCTCCCATCGCTTGGGAAACGAGCGGTGCGACGGCAAGTAGAATACCGGTCAGTCCTGTGTAAACGGGTGCCCAGAGACTTGCTCCGACCCCGACGCCTGCTAAATCAGCAGAGCCGTATCGACCGGCCATGACCGTATCGAAAAAACTAATTAAGTAAAACGCGACTTGCGTTACGAGGATGGGAAAGAAAATTTTCATGAATTGCTTCATCTTTCCTGAAAACGTAACTGTTTCTAACATGTTTCCACCACATTTCAGGAGGAGTCCTCCTTAATTTTAAAACCTAGCACTCTTGAACTCTTACGAAAATAATCCGAGGAGGGATTCATCTCATGAACCATCGAGATACTGAAAAGCTGACTTTCGAACTGCTTGAGACATGGTCGACCTTCAATCATTATGCCAAAGAGGCTCAAACGTTTGAAAATCCGGAAGATGTCCATCAAGCGCGGATTCGGTTACGGAAACTGATCACATTCGCCCGATTGGTCGATTTAACGGAGGAACCCGTTTATTTGATTTGGAAGCGACTGATGCATGCTTTCGGCGAAGTCCGTGACCTCGACGTACAACTGGAAGCAACCTCAAACAAAACAGAAATCGATCAGTTGTTCGCGAACCATGTCGCTCTGCAACTTCAAGGGAAACGTTCGACTTTAATCGAGACGATGCACCTCTTGATCTCAAATGAACTGGATCGATCCGTTCGTCGCTTTTTAGCCGGTCCGATGACAAAGCGCCTCAAGCGGATGTCAGAAAAAGAGCTGATTCACGCCGCCGAGAAACGCTATGAAAAAAAACGTGAACAATTTGAAAAAGTGCAACGAAAGGATGGAACGAAGCGTGTCGAACGGATGCATGAATTACGGCTTGCTACAAAAGCATACCGTTATACGGTCGAGTACCTTCGTCCCTACACGCATCAACCGAAGTCTGCTGTTGATCGCCTAAAGACAACCCAGACACGACTCGGACACATCAATGATACGTATCAGCGATTAGAAAGATGGCGCTCTTTCGAGGTTCCATCTGCTTATCAAGAAGAGCGTTTACATCAGATCAAGCGTTTAGAGGACGAACTACGTTCTGCGCTTGATCAGATTGAAATCGCTCATGGATGACGTTGAACGAGTAATTCCAGCATCTTTGTTCCGGCAATCGAATTCCCTTTTGCGTCAAGCGATGGTCCAAAGACACCGATTCCGAGATCAGCCATATCGAAATCACTTCGACCACAAGCAACGACTGCACCGGAAACACCACTTTTTCCTGGTAGCCCGACTTGGACAGAAAATTCTCCAGATGCATCGTACATGCCACACGTCGTCATGATCGCTCGAATGATTCGTGCGTTCCGACGTGAAATGACTTGGCGTCCTGATGGTGTTTTTCCAGATGTACTCAAAATTTTCCCCATCATGGCAAGTCCTTTACAGTTCGTCAAAATCGCACACTGCTTCGTGTAGACGTCGATGATTTCTTCGACATTGCCTTCGATGACACCGTGATAGCGCATGAAGTACAACAATGCACGGTTTAAATCCGTCGTTTCGAATTCCGATTCAGCAACATCTGCGTCATATTTTACCATTTCTACTTCAATATCCAATAGTTTTGCGATGAATTGACGCAATTGAAGTAATTTATCGGCAGCATCCGTTCCCGGTAACATGCTCGTCACGGCTAGTGCTCCTGCATTGATCATTGGATTAAGCGGTTTTGTTGGAATCGTCTCTTCAAGTTTTGCGATCGAATTGAACGCATCGCCCGTCGGTTCCATCCCGACTTTTGAAAAGACATAGTCTTCTCCGAATGTCTCGAGGACGAATGCGAGCGTGATGATCTTCGATACACTCTGTAGTGTAAACATCGTATCCGCATCACCTGCCGAAACGAACGTCCCGTCGGCATTACAGACGGCGATTCCGAGTTGTGTCGGATCAACCTTCGCAAGTTCTGGGATGTAACTGGCGACTTGTCCAAGCACCGTATACGGACGGCATTCTTCAATCAACTCCTCGAGTTGGGCTTGTGTAACATTCATGGCGTTCCCTCTTTCTCTTTTTTTTCTAGCTTATCACGCATCTGACGGATACGGATATGGTTCTTCCGTAAACGCTAAAAGGAGTCGACTCGTTTCAGCCGAGTCGACTCCTTTTTCTAGCATCTGCTTCATCCGTGGACGACGAGTTCACCGTCTTCTACGTCAATCGAAATCCGAGCACCATCTTGAATCGCCCCACTGATTAAGGCACGGGCAAGTTTCGTCTCAATCGTTCGTTGCATATAACGATTGATTGGACGGGCGCCGTATTGTGGTTCAAATGCTTCTTCGAAAATCAACGTCTTCGCAGCATCCGTGACATCAATCGTAATGCCACGTCCAGATAAACGTGAGCTCATTTTCTCGACCGCTTTGTCAATGATTCGTTCGATTTCCGTCCGGTGGAGTGGATGGAATAAAATCGTATCATCAATCCGATTCAAGAACTCCGGTCGGAAGTGACGTTTCAGTTCTTGGCGAACGGCTTCCTCTTCCGCCGCATCGATGACACCATCTTTAGCGGCTTCAAGCAGGATCGGTGCCCCGATATTTGACGTCATGATGACGATCGTGTTCTTGAAGTCGACGACCCGTCCTTGTGCGTCTGTTAATCGACCATCGTCGAGCAACTGAAGCAAAATATTAAAGACGTCCCCGTGCGCTTTTTCGATCTCATCGAACAACAGCACCGAATACGGGCTCCGTCGGACGGCTTCCGTCAATTGACCGCCTTCTTCATAACCGACATATCCCGGAGGCGCACCGACGAGACGGGAGACATTGTGTTTTTCCATATACTCCGACATATCGATGCGGACGATATGATCTTCACTATCGAACATCGCTGCCGCTAAAGCTTTTGCAAGTTCTGTCTTCCCGACTCCTGTCGGACCGAGGAATAAGAACGAGCCGATTGGACGGTTCGGATCCTTGATGCCTGCGCGCGCTCGAATGACAGCGTCCGCGACGAGACGGACTGCTTCGTCTTGACCGAAGACGCGCTCATGGAGTGTATCCTCGAGATAGAGTAATTTTTCGCGTTCGCCCTGCGCAAGCCGCGTCACTGGAATGCCGGTCCATTTCGAAACGATGTCGGATATCTCTTCTTCCGTCACCGCTTCTCGAACGAGTTCGTGTGAGACGTGTTCAGATGACTCTTCCGCGACTTTCAGACGTGCCTCAAGATCCGGAATTTGACCGTACTTGATTTCCGATGCTCGGTTCAAGTCATAGCGCCCTTCCGCTTCTTGTAACGCCAGTTTCGCTTTCTCAAGATCCGCACGTAACTGCTGGACACTTTGCGAACTCTCTTTTTCCCGTTCCCATCGCGTCCGCAACGCACTCTCGTCTTCTCGGACAGAGCTGAGCTCTTGCTGTAAGACAGCAAGTCGTTTCCGAGATGCTTCATCCGTTTCTTTCTTTAATGCCGCTTCCTCGATTTCGAGCTGCATGACCCGACGAACGAGTGAATCGAGTTCAGCTGGCATCGACTCCATATCGGTCCGAATCATTGCACATGCTTCATCAACGAGATCGATCGCCTTATCCGGCATGAACCGATCCGTAATATACCGATCGGATAACATCGCAGCCGCAACGAGCGCATTATCATGAATCCGTACACCGTGGTGAATCTCGAATCGCTCTTTTAATCCACGCAGAATGGAAATCGTATCCTCGACATCCGGTTCCGCGACAAGGACTTGTTGGAAGCGACGTTCGAGCGCTGGGTCCTTTTCGATATACTTCCGGTACTCGTCAAGCGTCGTCGCCCCGATACAGTGCAGTTCTCCTCGCGCAAGCATCGGCTTGAGCATGTTTCCGGCATCCATTGCGCCGTCTGTCTTCCCGGCACCAACGATCGTATGCAACTCATCGATGAATAAGAGAATCTGTCCTTCGGCTTCCTTGACTTCATTCAAGACCGCCTGCAGGCGCTCTTCGAACTCACCCCGATATTTCGCACCAGCGACGAGCGCACTCATATCTAAACTGAACAACTGCTTGTTCTTCAGACTCTCTGGTACATCCCCACGGACGATCCGTTGCGCGAGTCCTTCAACAATTGCCGTTTTCCCGACGCCGGGTTCTCCGATCAAGACGGGATTATTTTTTGTCTTCCGACTCAAAATCCGGATGACACGTCGAATCTCATCATCACGACCGATGACCGGGTCCGTTTTCCCAGACCGGAAATCCGCTACAAGATCACGTCCATATTTTTTTAGTACATCGAACGTCTCTTCAGGATTTTTCGTCGTGACCTTCCGATTGCCTCGCATACTGACGATTGCTTCCCGGAGTGTCTCTTCCGTAATGCCTTGACGACGTAAATATTGAGCTGCTGGACTTGATTGTTTGATCAATGCCAACAATAAGTGTTCGACGGAGACGTAGTCATCCTGCATGAGACGCGCTTCCGTCTCTGCTTCCGTTAACACGTTCAGCAACGAGCCACCGATCCGAGGCGTCGTCGCCTGTGACAAGGCCGGAAGTTTACTAATTGCCTCGTCAATCGCTCCATTCAATGTCTCAATCCGTTGATTCAGCTTTTCAAAAATGACCCGTGCAATTCCCTCTTCTTGCGCAAGTAAGGCAAGTAACAAATGCCACTCTGTGATTTCACTATGACGACGTTGTTTCGCGATCGCTTGGGCAGAGACGATTCCCTCGTGTGCCCGATCCGTTAAACGTTCAAAATCCATCCTTGATCACTCCTTCACTGCAAGTTGACGTTCCCACTCTTCATAAAAGGCACGGTCCATCTCAGGTAACTTGACTTCAAGTTGGACAAGTAACGCTCCCCGATGGCCATTCGCTTGACTGAGACCACGATTCGGAATCCGGAGTCGTGCTCCTGGTTTCGTGCCCGGTTTGACTTTCAGTTTGATTCGTTTCCCTTCAAGCGTATCCGCGACGACTTCGCCTCCGAGCACAAGCGTCGTCGGATAAACACGGACGGTTGAGATGACGTCCTGGTCGACGCGTCGGAACTGATCATCATCCTTCAGATGAATCGTCACGTAAACATCTCCCGCGGCACCTTGTCGGTTACGCATCGAACTTTTTCCACGTAAGCGGACTTTTTTACCATCATAGACGTCTTTCGGTAGCGTCAATTGAATTGATCCGGTCGCGAGACGCACCGTGACTTTTTCGTTCGTACTGAGGTGTCCGAGCGGTACCGTCAATTCAAGCTCTTCGTCGGTCGACGCCTCTTCTTGACTAAAGAACGAACCGAACATGTCTTCAAATCCGAACGATTGTCCAGGTCGTGTCCGTCCACCACCTCCGAACTGTCGGAACAGATCTTCGTAATCTCCAGCGCCACCAGCTCCAGCACCTGCCATCTGGTCGAAGTTACTGCCATATCGATCGTACTTCGCTCGTTTTTCCTCATCCCCAAGCACATCGAACGCTTCTTGGATATCCTTGAAACGCTGGTCCGCACTCGCCTCTTTATTGACGTCTGGATGATACTGCTTCGCCAATTTGCGGTACGCGCGCTTAATATCTTGATTCGATGCATCCTTCGTGACACCGAGTGTTTGATAGTAGTCTTTTGCCATTCGAATTCACTTCCTTTTCCTATACTTCATTACCTTAATTATAAAAGTCGTCTTCTAATTGGTCAAATATAGTCAAACTTTTTTTCTGACATTCTGTTCTCTTTTCACTTTACGTCCTTGCGACAAACAAGTTTCACTGACTGAACCATGTTATACTGATAGCCAAACAGAAAATGAACGATTGGAGGATGTACAGATGGATGGTAAAACACGTAAAAATATTACGCCTGGTCTAAAAGTCAGCATCGTGCTGAAGCAAGATCAACGAACTGGTAAACGAACAGAAGGAATCGTTAAAGACCTTCTCACGAAATCGCCGCAACATCCGCACGGGATCAAAGTGCGTTTAGAAGACGGACAAGTCGGTCGTGTTCAAGAAATTTTAGGTTAAGAAGACAACAATCGCTCGCCCTGATTCCTTTTCGGAGTCACGACGAGCGATTTTTTTATGCTTCAATAGCTTGTTCTAAATACCGCCACGTTGCTTCAACTAGAATACGTGCTGCATCGAGCATCGCTGGCTCCTTAAAATCAAACTGCGGATGATGATGCGGTGGATACGAAGCATCTCCCGCTCCTGTAAAGAAGAACGCGCCAGGTACGTGTTGCAGATAATAAGCAAAATCCTCGCCACCCATCGTCGGTTCAATCTCAAATACATGCTCGTCTCCTAGAACTTCTCGTGCGACAGATTCAATCAATGCGGTGGGTGCAGCATGGTTGATGACAGCCGGATAGCCTTTTTCGTATGTAAAGTGATACGTTGCTCCGACTGCTTCACAGATTCCTTTGATCGTTCGCTCCATCCGCTCGATGATATCGTTCGCTGCCGCTTCATCAAACGTCCGGACCGTTCCTGTCAACGTCGCTTGATCCGCGATGACATTAAACGTATTCCCCGCATGTAATGTTCCGACAGTCACGACTGCCGGCTCCAGTGGATTGAGTTGACGACTGACGATCGATTGCAATTCCTTAACGATCGTTGCCCCGAGTAAGACAGCATCAATCGTCTCATGTGGTTTCGCACCGTGTCCGCCTTTTCCATATAAGGTCAGCTCGAACTTATCAGCCGCTGCCATGATCGGACCAGTCCGAACACCGACGCGTCCTAGATCAATCGTTGACCAAAGATGCGTTCCGAAGATGACATCGACTCCTTCGAGACAACCGTCCGCAATCATATCGCGTGCACCACCCGGAACAACTTCTTCCGCATGTTGATGAATCAAGACGACATTCCCTGGTAACGATTCCCGCTGTTGCATGAGCGTCTCTGCGACGGCCAGCAACGTCGCCGTATGACCATCGTGGCCGCATGCATGCATCACACCCGGAACTGTCGACCGATACGCGACCTCTTTGGCGTCAGCAATCGGCAAGGCATCAAAGTCGGCGCGTAACGCGACGGTCTTCCCCGGTTTTCCTCCACGAATATACCCGACGACACCACGTCCGCCGACTCCGGTCCTGACTTCGATTCCAAGCGCTTTTAAATGTTGCGCGATGTAACCCGGGGTCTCAACTTCGTGAAACGACAACTCTGGATGTTGATGTAAATAGCGACGGCGCTCGACCATTTCTGGATACAACGCGTCTAGTCCGGCAGTTCGTTCTGACATATATGTATCCCCCTTATTTCTTTTGATGCAATGTCTTAACGCTTTCTCGTGTGTATTGGAGACGTTCGAGTGTGTCTTCATAATGTCCCGCAGCATACGATAAGAACAAGACATCGATCGCAAATAGTTGGGCGAGACGCGAACTGAGTGCCGCACTACGAAGCGGCGCTTCCGGTGCGCGTGATGTCCAAAGCGCGATATCCGCGAGTTGGCTGATCCGGTTGTCCCCGAAACGTGTCAGACTGATGACCTTTAGTCCTTGGATTTTCGCCAAACGGATCAACTCGACGACTTCTTCCGTTTCTCCGCTGTAGGAAATCGCAAAGAAGACATCTTCTGGGCGTGCGTTCGCTAAGATTGTCGCAAGTAAGTGCTGGTCCGTTTCTTGAATCGCCAGTTTCCCGACACGCGTCCATTTTTGAGCAGCGTCTTCAGCTACGACATGTGATGCTCCAATCCCGTAAAAATAAATCGCGCGTGCTTGATCAATCACATCAATCGCATCCGCAATCCGTTCATCATTCAACTGTTTCGCAGTATCCTGTAACGCTTGAATGCTGTTACTAAGGGTTTTTTCAATCAAGTCGACGGGACGTTCATCTTTTTCGATATCGTGATACCCTTTTAAATCGGTCCGTGCTGTATCGGCAGAAATGCGCATTCGCAACTCCGGGTATCCCTTTAATCCGAGCGCGCGACAGAAGCGGACGACTGCAGCGGCACTTGTATCTGATTCCTCTGCAAGTTGGTGGATCGTCATCCGCGCAATTTGGTTCATATGCGTCAAGACATAGTCTGCGACTTTTCGTGAGGACGATGGTAGTTCCTCTCGAACTGCACCGATTTGTGAATAGATACCGCCTTTCATCTACATCTCTCCTTTATCCTCTTCTTCTTAAAAGAACTAACGATTCATGACTTACCGCGTCGTTCCTGTGTGTAGAACTGTTCTTCTTTCATTATGCTCTCTCCTACTGGCTTTCGTAAATCTAAAAAATGGGAAAGTGAAACAAAATACCATTCTTCTTCCATACCCTTCCTTTCTGATTCATATGCTTCTCTCTTCCAGCGTCCGTTGTACAAAAAAAGCGACATTCCGTCCATTGGAGGAATGTCGCTTCATAAAGTGAAAGGAGAAATCAGCGAATCTTGACAATCGGTTTCTTTGTATCTGGATCGAGGAACAGCATCGCTTCTGTATCCCCATTCAAGTTCGTCACAGTGATCGTCGTTGGAATGTTTCGATTATACTCCCAACGATTCTCAAGCAGGTACGTCACGTACTGAACGAATGCGACGAGTTCTGCTTTTCCGTAAAATTGAACAGGAATCTTCATCTCAAGCTTTTTAAGTTCATCTTCTTGATAGAAGCCTTCCCCCATCATACCGGTGTAATTCGGGAAGTAGTCTTCTAGACGGTCTTTGAATAAATCGAACTTCGCTGCATCATCACGCACGTCATTCGTTGCGCGTGCTGACGGGTAGTAGTAATAGCGCTCATTGTAGTTTTTCCAGTCGTTCGCACTGATTTGATTCCCGCGACCGATGAAGGCAGACGAGAGATAGTGACCAGAAACCGGTGACCCTTCTTTTTCCTGGAGATAGAGGGCGACGTGAATCGGTGTTGTCTTCATCCCTTGTGTCTTACGCATCTTCTTGACTAAATCATTCGCCATCCGCTTTCCTTCAGCAACGACTTTCTTTTCATCAAGTTTAACGGTATAAGTAGGTCCATAGTTTTCATCTTGGAATACATACTCACTATTTAAGACAAGCGCAATCGACGTACCACCGAGTTCAAGCTTTTTATCTTCTTCAAGCATGTAGTCTTGCTCTAAGATATGCGATAGAATCATAGGTGACTTTTGGTTTTTTTCTTTATATGACTTACCAGACGTATAGGCTGGGTTCAGACCTTCAGGATCGCTGACGCCATCGCCTGCTTTTCCTTTTCGCAACAACCATTTTGCGATTTGGTCGGCTTCGAGTAACTGACCTTCTTGGTAATAGTATTTTTCCGGATCAAAAAACTGTGTCGAGTGACGCATTAAACCCGTCTCGATTTCATCGAGCTCAAGACGTGAACTGACACGTTTTTGTGTCATTCCACGTGCGACGCTTGGACGAAATGGCAAGACCGTCCGGTAGTACGAATCTGTCGTATCAATGGCTGGACTGACGACGGCCTGGACTTCCTTACCTTGTTCACTTTCAGTAATGACTTCTTTTGTATCGCTACTTGGCGAAAGGTCGAACGAACAAGCACCTAAAAATAACGTGCTCGATAACGTCAACGCTACTGCTGTTTTATAGTTCATCTCTATTTGCACCCCATGTTTTTAAATCGTTCTCTTTATCATAACAGAATCGTTTTCCATCGGGGAAGGACAAGTTTTCCCCTGATTTTCAAAAAAGATGATACGCCTTAGCGTATCCGAAAGGACTTTTTCTCATGACACGTCGTAAATTCATCGGTCTGCTTTTTTTACTGGCAGGCATCGCCCTTATTGCTTGGCCCTTCATCAGTGACTATCAGCGTGAACAAGAGGCAGCCAATTTAAAGGAACAATGGACGAAAAGTCTAAAGACTGTCGATGCGAAAGAGACCAAACAACCGCTCGCGAAATCAGGTGTTGGACTGCTCTCGATTCCAAGCATTGATTTCGAGCAAGTCATCTTAGAAGGCTCGACGACAGCAGTCCTCGATCGAAGTATCGGTCATATTCCAGAAACCGGATCACCCGGGAAAGGCAATTATGCGCTCGCCGGACACCGCAGTTTCACGGAAGGGCTTCACTTCAATCGTCTACCTGACGTCAAAAAAGGTGATACCGTCGTCGTCACAACAAAAACGCATCGGTATACGTACCGCATCACATCCAGTCGTCTTGTCACACCGACGACATTGTCCGTCCTCGACCAATCTGTCGCTTCTCCAACCATCACATTAATCACATGTGATCCTCCGGAAACGGCAACGAATCGTCTCATCAAACAAGGTACTTTGATTCGGAGCGAGACGATTGCTTCGTGAGAAAGATGAACATGAATAAAGGAAGGCGGAATTCCGCCTTCCTTTTTATTTGATCGTTCTCATTTATTCTTCTCACGCTTCGTGTTTAGCTAGTTCTTCTAACAGACGCGCTTCATCCCAAATTTCGATACCAAGCGATTCCGCTTTCGTCAGTTTAGAGCCCGCCTTTTCCCCTGCGACAAGTACGTCCGTCTTTTTACTGACGCTTCCTGTCACATCGGCACCAAGTGCTTCGAGTCGTTTACCGGCCTCTGACCGTTTTAAACTCTCGAGTGTTCCCGTCAAGACAATCGTTTTGCCCCCGAGTGGTGCATTCGTCTGATCAACCCGTTCACCAAGGAAACGTTGATTGACGCCAAGTTGTTCCAAATCACGAATCAATGCCTGTGCTTCCGGATGTTCGAAGTACTTCACGATTGAATCTGCGATTTTCCCACCGATGCCGTCAATCGCGACGATTTCGTCGTAGCTCGCTGCTGCAATCCCCGCTAACGAATCAAAACGTTCCGCTAAGAGATATGCCGCTTTTTGACCAACGAGTCGGATTCCGAGACCAAACAACAGACGCTCGACCGAGTTCTGTTTCGAGGCTTCGATCGCTGCAAGCAATTTATCAACGGACGTCTCACCCATCCGGTCGAACGTCAACAACTCCTCACGATCGAGTCGATATAAATCGGCAATCGTCCGGATCGCTTCATGGTCATACAATTGACGGACGACTTTTTCACCGAGACCATCGATGTTCATCGCCTGACGTGAAACAAAGTGAATGATGCCTTCCATCAATTGCGCTGGGCATTCCGGACTGACACAGCGGATGTCGACTTCACCTTCGAGACGGACAAGTTCCGACTGACAAGCCGGACAATGCGTTGGGAAGACGATTGGTGTCTCTTCCCCTGTCCGTTCTGCCGTGACAACTTGTACGACTGCCGGGATGACATCGCCCGCTTTTTTAATGATGACCGAGTCCTGAAGGCGAATATCTTTTTCAGCGATGAAGTCGGCGTTGTGCAGTGTCGCATACGTCACTGTCGATCCTGCAACGACAACCGGTGCAAAACGGGCACGCGGTGTGACTTTCCCGGTCCGACCGACACTGAAATCAACGTCTTCGACTGTCGTCATGACTTCTTCCGCCGCGAACTTATAGGCTGTCGCGAAGCGAGGACTTTTTGCTGTGAAGCCGAGCTCTTCCTGATCATCGTACCGATCGACTTTCAAGACGATTCCGTCAATCTCATATGGCAGGCTCGCGCGTGCTTCTGTCCAGTGCGCGATGTAGGCAAGAATCTCTTCCACCGTCTCACACGTCTGCATATGTTGATTGGTCGGTAACCCAAGTGAAGCGAGTTGTGCCATCGCTTCGCTATGTGAACGGGCCGTCAACGTATTGACACCGACGCCATACACGAACAACGACAGATTGCGCGACGCTGTGATCGAGGAATCGAGCTGGCGCAGACTACCTGCTGCAGCGTTACGCGGATTCGCGAACAATGTCTCTTCCCGGCTTGCCCGATCTTCATTCAAGCGTTCGAACGATTGCTTCGGCATGTAAGCCTCACCGCGGACCTCGACCGTCTCTTCTGCCTGCAAACGCAGCGGTAACGCTTTGATCGTCCGTAGGTTCTGCGTGATGTTCTCACCGACTGTTCCATCGCCACGCGTTGCCCCACGAACGAATCGACCGTCTTCGTATTTCAGCGAGATGGCAAGTCCATCGAATTTCAGTTCGGCGACATACGTCGTCGAACGTCCGAGCGACCGCTCAATCCGAGCAACCCATTCGCGAATTTCTGTCTCATCAAAGACGTTTCCGAGCGACAGCATCGGTAAATCATGCGTCACCTTCTCGAACGCTTCGAGCGGTGCCGCGCCGACGCGTTGCGTTGGCGAATCCGGTGTGATCAGTTCTGGATGCTCTGTTTCTAACTCCGTCAGTTCACGAAGCAATTGATCGTACGTCGCATCCGGTACCGTTGGTTGATCCAGTACGTAGTATTCGTAGCTGTATCGGTTTAATGTTTGACGAATCTCATCTATACGCTGGCTTGCGTCCATCTGTGGACCTCCCGTCATACCTTTTTAATCGGTGCAAATTTCGCGAGCAGTCGTTTGATTCCGACTGCTGGGAATGCGATATCGATTTCAAGATTATCTCCTTCACCACGAGTCTGGACGACTGTACCGAGTCCCCATTTCCCGTGCTCTGCCTTATCTCCGACCGACCAACCAAGCGTTTCCGCACCTGACGTCTTCATCGCTGTTGGTTTGCTGATTGAGCGACCGATGACGGCTTTGCCTTGCGGGACAGGGCGGTCTTCCCATGGGAGTGGCTTCGCTTTTTTACCGGTCCGCTCAATGACGACTTCCGGCAGCTCCGCGAGGAACCGCGATTCTTGGTTCGCATTCGTCCGTCCGTACAGGGAGCGCATCCGCGCGTGTGACAAGTAAAGGCGTTTCTCAGCACGTGTGATCCCGACGTACGCGAGGCGACGTTCTTCTTCCATCTCGTCTTCATCTTGAAGCGAACGGCTATGTGGGAACAACCCTTCCTCCATCCCGATCAAGAAGACGACAGGGAACTCGAGTCCTTTTGCCGAGTGGAGCGTCATCAACGTAACTTGTTCTTCTGGATCCGTCTCGTCGAGTGAATCGACATCAGCAACGAGTGTCAAATCGGTCAAGAAGGCGATGATCGTCCGGTCTTCTGGATCGGCTTTCGCCGTTTCCTTCTCGAAGTTTTGCGCAACGGTAATGAACTCGTTGATGTTCTCAAGGCGACTCTGTGCTTCAAGCGTCTTATCTTCCTTCAGTACTTGACGGTAGCCTGATTTCTCGAGTACTTCTTCGACCAGTTCCGACAGGCTGATGAATTCTTGCATTTGGCTGAGTCCAAGAATCATCGTCCGGAAATCCGTCAGCTTCGCTGCCGTCTTCGGTGCGATACTCGACAATTCGATATCGCGAATCGCTTCCATCAATGACACGCCTTGCAAGTCGGCGAAATCACGCAGCTTATCAATCGTCGTCGCGCCGATGCCGCGTTTTGGTTCATTGACGATCCGCGCAAAGGACAGATCTTCATCTGGGTTCGAGATTAAACGAAGATAAGCGAGCACGTCCTTGATTTCTTTACGATCGTAGAACTTCGTACCGCCGATCATTTTGTAAGGAACGTTCGACTTAAGAAGCGTTTCCTCAATCGCACGCGATTGTGCGTTCGTCCGGTACAGAATCGCGATATCGTTCAGTTTCATCCCGTAACGAAGCGAGTTCCGAATTTCCTGGACGATATAAAAGGCTTCTTCCCGCTCATTCTCTGCCGTATGGACGATCAGCTTCTCGCCTTCGTCATTATCTGTCCAAAGTTTCTTGTCTTTACGGGTCGAGTTGTTTTGGATGACATGGTTGGCCGCTTCCAAGATCCGTTTCGAAGAACGATAGTTTTGCTCGAGTAAGATGACAGCGGCATTCGGATAGTCCTCTTCGAACGAGAGGATGTTCGCGATATCAGCACCACGCCAGCGATAGATCGACTGATCCGAGTCCCCAACGACACAGAGATTCTGATGTCCCGACGCTAACAGGTTAACGAGATCATACTGGGCTTTGTTCGTATCTTGATACTCATCGACATGGATGTAGCGGAACTTCTTCTGATAGTAGGCAAGGACATCCGGACTCTTCTTGAACAATTCCGTCGTTTTTCCAATCAAATCATCAAAGTCGAGCGCGTTGTTTCGGCGTAAGACCGCTTCGTATCCTTTATAGATTTCAGCAACGGTCTTCTCATACGGGCTCGTCACGATCGAAGCGTAAAATTCAGCACTGCGTAATTCATTTTTCTGTGACGAGATGATCGTCAGCATCGAACGTGGATCCCATTTTTTCGGATCCAAGTTTTGTTCCTTCAAGACGAGCTTGATCGCCGATTGCTGATCACTTGAATCAAGAATCGTGAAGTTACGATCGTACCCAAGCTGATCGATGTCACGACGTAACATCCGGACACACATCGAGTGGAAGGTCGAGACCCAAATATCGTTCGCGACGCCACCGACCAACCGACCAATCCGGTCCCGCATTTCCCGCGCTGCCTTGTTCGTGAAGGTAATCGCGAGGATGTTCCACGGTGCGACTTGTTTAGCCGCCATCAAATAAGCGACCCGATGTGTCAGGACGCGTGTCTTCCCGGAACCGGCTCCTGCCATGATTAGCAGTGGACCGTCCGTATGTTTGACTGCTCTCGCTTGCTCAGGGTTTAGTCCACTGACGAGCTGTTCACTCAAATTAAACATATCAATAGCCTCATTTCTTATATTCCGAACTTTTGTTCCTATATTTTATCGTGTCGCCGCGACTGTCGCAAGCGCTGCTTTTAAATCCTCATAAATGACGTTTCCAACGACGATCGTATCCGCATACTGCAGCATCTCACGCGCTCGCTCCTCAGAGTCGATGCCACCACCGTAAAACAGGCGTGCCTGCTTCAAGACGTCGCGAACGGCTGCGACTCGTTCCGCTTCCCCGTAAACGCCGCTGTATTCGAGATACACGACCGGTAGACGGAAGACACTATCCGCTAACTGCGCATAAGCGACGGTCTCATCTAACGTTAACGGTTTTGCTTGTGTCACGTGCGCGACCTTCGCATCAGGATTCAGGACGATATACCCTTCCCCGACAAGATCAGCGTGCGCCAGCATATGACCGACTTGTTCTAACGCCTCGACTTGTTTTTCAACGACGTACTCTAACGTCCCGGCATTCAGGACCGTCGGTGTCAAATACGTATCGAATCCCATCGTCGCGGCTTCGAGTTCTGAAATCTCAAGTGCCACTGCAACGGGATACCGTCGCAAGCGCATCAAGAGATCAAGCGTCGCATCGAGTGTGATGTCATCCGTTCCACCGACGAGGATCGCATCCGTTCCGGACGTCGCAATCGCCTGTAGGCTAGCATCATCGATTGTTTTTGCTGGATCTAGTTTAAAGACATGTCGCCATTCATTAAAAGGTAATAACACGGTTCGTCCCATCCTCTCTTTCTCATTCCACATTCAGTATAAAACAAAAAACCATCTCGCGCAGGGCGAGATGGTTAGACGCGTGTCCGTCGTTTCGTCAAGAGTGACGCCAGTAACAACGCAAAAACGGCATATACCGGCACGAACGCCCACGGTTCTGCTAAAAAGAAGCCGAGTACCGGGACGTCCAGTAACGGTGAATCCGGTGAACAGAGTGCTCGACCATTGACGAGCGCCAAAAACGGTAAGACAGGCACAGCAAAGATATAGGCGAAGTTGATCCAAAAGGCACGTTTCATAAAAGAGCCTCCTTATCCGATAATGACGGATTCCTTCGGATAATTGTAGTTACGTTTCGGTTGGTTCGCTTTCAACAGAAGAACGAACGAGATGACACCGATTCGACCAATGAACATCAGCACAGACAACGTCCATTTTCCGATATCCGATAATTGATCCGTGATGCCGAGCGATAGACCGGTCGTTCCGAACGCTGAACAAGCTTCAAAAAACAGCACGAGGAACGGTGCGTCTTCGACAAGTAACAAGACGATTAATCCGACCATCGTCACACCCGTTGAGACGACGATGACGACGAAGGCTTTCCAGATGTCCGACTGACCGATCTCACGACCAAAGATTTTAATCCCGTATTCGCCTCGGATGAAGGCGATGACACTCAAGACGGCGACAGCGAACGTCGTCGTTCGAATCCCCCCACCAACGGAAGACGGTGACGCTCCGATGAACATCAAGAGCGACAAGACGAAAATCGATGCCTGCGAGAAGGACGTGATGTCGACCGTCGTCAATCCCCCGTTTCGGGTCGTGACGGATTGGAACAAGGCGTCGACAAGCTTCTCATCGATCGGTAGACCTTTAAAGGATTGGTTCCATTCAAATAGCAGCAATGCTACCGTTCCGAATAGGACGAGAATGAAGAACGTTGACGCCGTCAATTTCGTAAAGAGTGAAAAGTGATACGGTTGACGTGTCGCTTGGCGTGTCGCCCGGTACGAGATGTAGCGCCGGACTTCAACGAGTACCGGAAACCCGATTGCGCCGAGCGTCAGCAACAAAATTTGCATGAAGACGACGAACAAATCACCGCGAAACGGTAGTAACGATTCACCCGTGATATCAAAACCGGCATTCGTCGTCGCACTGACCGATCCAAACAGTCCTTGGAGCATCGCTTCACCGAGTGTCGGAAAATACTTCGTATAGTACAGCCCAAGAATCAATGCCCCAATCAATTCAATCGAAACGATGATCAAGATGACTTCGCGAATGTATTTGACGACCCCTTGCATCGTCGTCTGGTTCTGATCTCGGACGACGAGTTGACGTTCCCGAAAGCCGATTCGTTTTCCGAGAATGACCCACATCGCGATATGAAGCGACATCAAACCAATTCCGCTGACTTGCACTAAAATCATGATCATGAAGTAGCCGAATGTCGTGAAGGTTTCTGAGACCGAGACCGTCGTCAAACCTGTGACACTGACACAACTAACCGCCATGAAGACGAGGTCCGTGAAGTCCCAGTTGTAGTCTCCCTTGGTCGACCACGGCAGACCGAGCATGATGATTCCGATGATGACTGCAACGAAGTAGATGATGACGAGCGACTGGATGGGCGTCAGCCTTCGAATGAAATGCTGAATTTTATGTTGTAACGCAAAATCCAATGTGACACGCCCCCCTTCATAGAAGTAGCGGATAACATTAGTTATCCGCTACTTCTTGCTCGATAAGACCTAGGCGGGCAAGCGCCAGATCATAACCGCCCGAACCGTAGTTCAAGCAACGTTTGACACGCGAGATCGTTGCTGTTGAAGCACCGGTCGCCTTTTCGATTTTGTGATACGTATTGCCTTCACGTAATTGACGTGCGACTTCAAGACGTTGGGCGAGCGCCTGGATTTCGTTGACGGTCGCTAAGTCTTCGAACAACGTATAACAATCTTCTAATGAATCCATCTTCATGATGGCTGTAAATAACTGATCCAATTCTTTTCCACGCAATTTATCGAGTTGCATCTTGTGACTCCCTTTCCCATTCAATTGCTCTTTAATAGTTTAAAGCGCGACGTTTTAAAATTCAAGCGTCATCGCAAAATCGCTGGGAAAAGGACTTTTTTCCGAAGGACTTCGTATATTCCCTGCGGTGTGATCCGCACATATGGCAAGTGAGTCGACGCTAGGAATAGCAACGTATAGACAGGATCTTCAAACGTATAACCGCGTTCGAACAAGGCTTCCCGTAGAGCCGTTTCCTGAACGATCAAATCTTCGAGTGGCAAGTCGGACGTCTGCCCCATTAAGGTCAACGGAACTTCAGCGATGACTTCACCATTCTCGACGAGAACGATTCCGCCGCCGAACGCTTTCATTCGATCAAACGCGACTTGCATGTCTCGTTTCGATTTACCGATCATCAAAATATCACCGCTGATCGAGTACGAACTGACGAGACCACCGACTTGTGTCGCAAAGTTTTTCAAGACGGTATTCAGTCGCCACTTCCCTTCCCGGTCGAGTAACATCAGGAAGGATTCATCACATCCTGCCGGTAGCACAGGTACACTTGTATCGTGTTCGACTTGATAGAGCTTCATGATGACGGAATTGACCATTTCAAGACCAACCGGCATGCTAAACGAAAAATCCTGTTCCGTTAACGAAACTTGAACTTCCGAACGTGGCATGAGCGCGTAGACTGCATCAAGCGCTTCTGCCGGGTAACATGGGATGTCTGCTTGACGAACCCATGTGCCGCGTGCAAGTACAGCGACAGGTGTCGGGGCATCTTTTGCCTCAAGGAAATTAAGATGCGCGATTCGTCCTGGTGCGATACTCCCAAGTAGATGATCGAGATTAAAGTGACGCGCTGCATTGTACGATGCAATCCGGTACGCTTCTTCGACCGGAATGCCCGCCTCAAGCATCAATCGGATCGTCTCATCCATCATGCCCGCTTTATAGAAGGACGGCGTTGAACCATCCGTCGTCACTAGCACCTTATCGAACTGCGTCAACCCTGCTTCGACGAGACCTTTAAAGATATCCGGTAGATCCGGACGAATCGATGAATAACGAATCGTCGTCGTGTAGCCGAGTTCAAGACGTGTCATCGCCTCTTCGACCGTCATCGCTTCGTGATCACTCGTCACGCCGTACAGCGCCATCTTCGTCAACGTCTTCGCTGAAGCCCCAGGGAAATGACCTTCGATTGGTTTTCCGAGTTTGATCGCATCCTGCATCCAGTGAAGCAGTTCATCATCCCCTTGCGAGAGACGTGGCCATCCCGTCAACTCTCCCGCTTGGATGACTTGTGGATGCTTGAGCCACGCTTGAATCCGGCGATTATCGATCGAGATACTGTCGGCATCAAGCTCGGTTTGTGCGTCGAGTCGTGCCCACCAGTACATTGAGGTCGGTAAGTCTGCTAGCGCCTCGACCTGAGCAAACGCTTGCTCCGTCGGCTCTAATAATAACAACATGTTGTCGTTTACGAGCGTCGTTGTTCCCCGCTCTGCTGCGAATTTTGCAAGACTCGCTGGATTGTAAAGTTGGAACGGATGGGCATGGGGTTCAATGTAACCGGGTACGATATATTGACCTGTCGCATCATGATACGCATCGGCTTGTTCCGGCATCTCTGGACCGACATAGACGATTCGGTCGCCACTAATCCAGATATTCGCCGTCCGCCATGCTTTGACACCATGATTCAGGTAAGTGGCATTCTGTATGACAAGTGTCGGTGCAAGCTTTCCGCTGATGACCGCTTGGTGTGTTCGTACTTCAGATTTCGTCCAAGGGGATCTTCCACAATTTTTTTTCACGAAAGCTCGACCTCCTTTGTTTTATTGAAAACGCTTTCTTATAGTTCTTATACTAAAATGTTGCTAAGTAAGTTTCAAGAAGTTTTGCCCCGTTCCGGATTCATTTGGTCAAAATAACACAAATTCGCCATGGAAGACAAATCTTTTCGTGCACTTCGCCAAGAAACAAAAAACCAGACGCGACTCCTTCGAGCACGTCTGGTACAAATATCATGATTCATGCGAGGCACGAAAGGCTTTTTGAGCGATATCAGTTCGGTAAAAGAATGGCTGGTCCGTCACGTCTGGTAAGTTCGCATAGACCTGTTCGACAGCCTGCTCGATCGTCTCGGCACGGCTGACACATACGAGGACACGTCCACCGGCTGAGACAAGTTGATCGTCTCGTTCTGCCGTTCCGGCATGAAAGACGAGAAGACCGTCCCCAATCTGATCAAGTGGAATCGCTTGTCCCGTTTTTGGTGCTTCCGGATATCCTTCTGCTGCGACGACGACACCGACAGCTGCTTGATCCGTCCAAACGACTTCTGGTATCTGTCCGTCTATCAGCGGCATGATGACATCAAGCAACGGTGTCTCTAAGCGCGGAAGAATGACTTCTGTTTCCGGATCACCGAACCGAGCATTGAACTCGATGACGAACGGTCCTTGTTTCGTCAGCATCAGACCGGCATAGAGGAAGCCGGTGAACGGAATTCCTTCGCTTGCCATCTGATCGACGAGCGGCTGAATGATGCGATCAACAGCTTCTGTCGTCAGCGCTGCTTCGTCCCACTGAGGAAGCGGAGAATACGCGCCCATTCCTCCTGTGTTCGGACCTAGGTCACCGTCAAATGCCCGTTTATGATCTTGCGACAATACCATCGGGATGACGGTCTCTTCGTGCACGAATGCCATCAATGAACACTCTTCCCCGACCAGGCATTCTTCGATGACAACGCTGCTTTGTTGACCGTATTCCCCGGCAAACGTATCGTGGATTGCTGCAAGTGCTTGGTCCACGGTTTCTGCGACCGTGACTCCTTTTCCGGCAGCAAGTCCGTCGGCTTTGATGACGATCGGTGCACCCGCTTTGCGAACATACGCCTCTGCGTCTGCTGCTGAAGTAAAGACGGCATGAGCAGCGGTCGGAATACCGGCACGCTCCATCAATTCTTTCGCGAACTGCTTACTTCCTTCGATCGCTGCCGCTTCCCGTGTTGGTCCGAAGATCTGCAATCCCGCTGCCTGAAAGGCGTTAACGACTCCGAGAACAAGTGGTCCTTCTGGTCCGACGATCGTCCAATCGATCTGTTCGTCTTGTGCGAACGTCACGAGTTCATCGATAGCATCTTCGGCGATCGGAACACATGTGGCTTGTGTCATCCCGGCATTCCCAGGCGCAGCATACACCGTCTCGATCCGTTCATCCTGTGCCAGCTTCCAGACGAGCGCGTGTTCACGCCCTCCTTTACCAATCACCAATACCTTCATTCAAATCGCCTCCGCTTAGTGTTTGAAATGTCGAACGTTCGTAAAGACCATCGTAATGCCATGTTTGTTACACGCATCGATCGACTCTTGGTCGCGAATCGAGCCGCCTGGTTGAATGATTGCCGTAATACCAGCTGCTGCTGCCGCTTCGACCGTATCACCCATTGGGAAGAAGGCATCGGAAGCAAGTGACGCACCAACTGCTTTTTCTCCGGCTTGTGTAATCGCGATGTTCGCTGAACCAACACGGTTCATCTGTCCTGCACCAACACCGACCGTCACTTCGTCCTTCGCGAGAACGATCGCGTTCGACTTGACATGTTTGACGGCACGCCATGCGAGTTTCAAGTCTTCCCATTCCGCTGCTGTCGGCTTGCGGTCTGTCACGACACGTGCTGCTGCATCATCAAGCGTCTCATCGTCACTGTCTTGGACGAGCATGCCGCCAGCGACTGCCGTATAACGGATTGCTTGGACACGTTTGACGTCGAGTTCAAGTAGACGGATGTTCTTTTTCGCTGACAACAAGGCGAATGCTTCTTCCGTGAAGGATGGGGCGATGATGATTTCAAGGAAGATGCCGCTTAACTGTTCTGCTGTCTCTAAGTCAACTTCACGGTTCAAGGCGACGATGCCACCGAAGATCGACACCGGATCGGCTGCATGAGCGCGGCGGAATGCCTCTCCGATCGTTGGACCGACGGCAACACCACACGGGTTCATGTGTTTAACAACGACGGCTGCTGCTTCGCGGAATTCGTCGAGAATTTCGAGTGCAGCGTTCGCATCTTGAATGTTGTTATACGACAACTCTTTACCATGCAACTGTTTCGCTGAAGCGAGAGATGCTCCACGGTAAATCGGTGTTTTATAAAAGGCTGCTTCTTGGTGTGGATTTTCTCCATAACGAAGATCCTGGACTTTCTCAAGCGTGATTGTCAACTGATCCGGGAACTTCTCGCCTGTTTGCGTCAAGAAATAATCTGCGATCAACGCATCGTACGCCGCTGTATGACGGAAGGCTTTCGCCGCAAGACGTTGACGTGTCTCAAACGTCGTACCGCCTTCACGAATCTCGGCAACGACCGTTTCGTAATCAGCTGGGTCGACGACGACCGTGACAGCTGCGTGGTTTTTCGCCGCTGAACGCAACATGCTTGGTCCACCGATATCGATGTTCTCGATCGCATCGGCATAGGCGACGTCTTCTTGTAAGACCGTCTGCTTGAACGGATACAGATTGACGACGACGAAATCAATCGGTTGAATCTGTTGCGCAGCCATCTGCTCACGATGGGATTCAAGATCACGACGACCGAGTAATCCACCATGAACCATTGGATGGAGCGTTTTGACACGCCCATCGAGCATTTCTGGGAATTGTGTGACTTCACTGATACCAATGACCGGAAGCCCGGCTTCCTCTAATGCTTGATGTGTTCCGCCTGTCGAGACGAGCTCGATACCTGCTTCATGGAACGCTCGTCCTAATTCGACGATTCCTGTTTTATCCGACACACTAATTAACGCTCTCATACGTTTGCCTCCTCTTTCATCCACTCTTCGATGACTTGCGGATACAGTCTATGTTCGACGCGCTGAATCGCTTGTTGCAATGTTTCACGCGTCATCTCTTCTGTAATCCGAACGGCTTCTTGAGCCATGATTGGTCCTGTGTCCATGCCTTCATCGACTATATGAATTGTAACACCTGTGATTTTAACTCCGCCACGAAATGCTTGTCCGATCGCATCTTTTCCCGGGAACGCCGGAAGCAGCGACGGGTGGATGTTGACGATTCGTCCTGCGTATCGTCCGAGCAACTCTTCCCCGATTAATCGCATGTAGCCGGCAAGAATGATCCGTTCGACACCTTTCGCTTCAAGACGGGCAATGATTTCCCGCTCAAAACTCGGTTTATCCGGATAGTCCTTCGCCCGAAAGACGAAGACGTCACATCCGCGTCGTTTTGCCCGTTCAATGACCTTTGCGTTCTGTTGATCGCAGACGATCAGTTCGATCGAGGCATGTAACGTTCCTGCCTCGATCGCTTCAAAAAGTGCTTCGACATTACTACCGCTTCCTGATGCAAAACAGGCGATCTTCATGCGTCGACTCCTTGAATCCGAACACCTTCTTGATCTGTCACTTGACCAATCACGTACGCCGTCTCATTTTCACGAGCGAGGCGTGCTGTCACTTCCGCGACATCTTCCGGTTTGACGATCAACATGAAACCGATGCCCATGTTAAAGACGTTGTACATATCATGTCGTGGCAGGTCACCCGCTTGCTCGAGCCAGTCAAAGACTGGTAACGTCGGCCACTTTTTCGGATCGAACGATGCGCCGAGACCTTCTGGCAAGACACGTGGTACGTTCTCGTAGAATCCACCACCCGTAATATGGACCATCGCTTGAATCTTTTCCGTCTCAAGGGCTGCTTTGACCGCTTCGACGTAGATGCGTGTTGGCATGAGGAGCGCATTTCCGAGCGTATGACCGAGCATCATGACTTCATCTTCGTAGCGGAGGCCACTGTCGGCGACGATTTTACGGACGAGTGAGAACCCGTTCGAATGGACGCCGGACGAAGCGAGACCGAGAATGACATCTCCTGCCGCGACGTTATCACCCGTGATCAGTTTTTGCTTCTCGACGGCGCCGACGGCGAACCCGGCGATATCATATTCGCCGTCCGCATACATCCCTGGCATTTCCGCTGTCTCACCGCCGATTAACGTACATCCCGCCTGGACGCAACCTTCTGCGACACCTGCGACGATCCGTTCGATCTTCGCCGGAATCGCCTGACCAAGCGCGATGTAGTCAAGGAAATAAAGTGGTTCCGCGCCTTGGACGATGATATCGTTCACACACATCGCGACACAGTCGATTCCGATCGTATCGTGTTGTTCCAGTGCGAAAGCGAGTTTCAGCTTCGTACCGACACCGTCTGTCCCACTGACAAGGACTGGTTCTTTCAACTGCAATTGGCTGAGGTCGAACATCGCACCAAAGCTACCGAGTCCCGTCAATACTTCTTTGCGCATCGAACGGGCGACGTGTTTTTTCATTCGCGTGACTGACTCATACCCTGCTGTCAGACTCACACCTGCTGCTTCGTAATGTTTGCTCATGTTCTTCCCCCATCTATCAAAGTTTAGCTTCTAACTCGAGCGAACCGAGCGGTGTCGGATACTCTCCTGTGAAACAAGCGGTACATTGTCCTTTTAACGGTCCATCGAACGGGCGATCGATTGCGTCGACCATGCCCGGTACCGTTAAGAATTCAAGTGAATCCGCACCAATTTCCTGCCGGATTTCTTCCGGTATCAATCGAGCAGAGATTAACTCGTCTTTTGACGATGTATCAATCCCGTAATAACATGGATTCGTAATCGGTGGTGCCGTGATGCGGACATGCACTTCCGTCGCACCGGCTTCACGTAATAAACCGACGATCCGGCGACTCGTCGTTCCCCGGACGATTGAATCATCGACCATGATGACACGCTTTCCTTGCACGACGCCGCGTAACGCAGACAACTTCATTTTGACCCCACGTTCCCGTAACTCTTGTGACGGCTGGATGAAAGTCCGTCCGACATACCGGTTCTTGATCAATCCCATTTCATATGGAATACCACTCGCTTCCGCGTAACCGATCGCTGCCGAAATACTTGAATCCGGCACTCCGGTAACGACGTCTGCTTCGACCGGTGCTTCTTCATACATCTTTTTCCCGAGTGCTTTGCGAGCCGTATGGACGTTGACGCCATCAATGATTGAATCCGGACGTGAGAAGTAGATGTATTCCATCGAACACATCGCCCGTTCACGTGGTTCCATGTATTGACGAGACGACATGCCGTGTTCTGTGATCGTTACGAGCTCCCCTGGCTCGATATCACGAATGAACTCCGCACCGACGATATCAAAGGCACATGTCTCTGACGCAAACACGATGCCGCCGTCCGGTGTCTTCCCGAGTGACAGTGGACGCAGTCCGTGTGGATCGACCGCTACGAATAACGTATCTTCCGTTAAGAAAAGAAAAGCGAACGCCCCGACGAGACGCGCGAGACTGTCGGCAATCCGATCTTCAAGCGTGTCGAGCTTACTGCGTTTGACGAGATGGGCGACGACTTCCGTATCGCTCGTCGTCTGAAAGATGGCACCTTCTGCTTCTAATAGATGCTTCAGTGAATCGGCGTTGACGAGGTTCCCGTTATGCGCGAGGGCGAGATCTCCCGTCCGCGATTTGAAATGAAGCGGTTGAGTATTCTCAAGCGTGTTTCCCCCTGCTGTCGAATACCGGACATGTCCGATCGCATGATGTCCTTTAAGATTCGTCAGTGTCTCTTCCGAAAAGACTTCCGTCACGAGTCCTTGCCCGCGGTGCGGGAAGAGGTCGTCACCATCACTCGTGACGATGCCTGCCCCTTCCTGTCCCCGGTGTTGCAAACTGTGCAAGCCGTAATAGGCGAGTTGCGCTGCATTCGGTTGTCCGAAGATCCCGAAGACGCCACACTCCTCATTTAGTCCTTTGATGTCATATAACACGAGATTGCTCCTTCCCAGTCTCCCTGTAAGGTCGAACGGTCTGCTTCGATCCGTGTATCTGTCGTCTCGATGACGAGAAGCTCATCGTTCGTGACGACACCGATCGCTTGAGCACCAGTCCGTTGTTCGAATGCTGTGACGTGCGCTTGTGGCACCGTGACGACGAAGCGTGATTGCGATTCACTGAACAGGTGTAACGTTGGTCCGTCAAACTGAACCGTCAACCCGAGATCCGTTCCAAACGTCATCTCAGCGAGAGCGATTGCGAGACCACCTTCTGACACATCATGCATCGCATTGACTTCACCTGCTTGTACTGCCTGCTGTAACAATTGTAAGCGTGCGTGTTCGACGGCTAAATCAATTTTTGGTGCGCGACCGAATGATTTACCGAATTGCATATATTGAAGCTCACTGCCACCAAACTCGGCTGTTGTTTCTCCTAATAGATAAATCTGGTCACCAGCTTGTTTGACGTGTTGCGTCGTGATCCATTCGGTTTGCTCGTGTAAGCCAACCATTCCGACGACCGGTGTCGGGTGAACCGCTTGACCGGCTGACTCGTTGTAGAGTGAGACGTTTCCACCGATGACAGGTGTCTCAAGGACACGACATGCTTCTGCCATACCGGCTGTTGCTTGCTGCAACTGCCAGAAGCCTTCTGGTTTATCCGGATTTCCGAAGTTCAGGCAATCCGTGATGGCGAGTGGTGTCGCCCCACTCGCGACGATATTACGTGCTGCTTCCGCTACCGCGATCTGTCCACCGACATATGGATCCAAGTAGACGAAGCGGCTGTTACAGTCGGTCGTCATCGCGAGCGCTTTGTTCGTGCCGCGGACACGGATGACGGCTGCATCTGATCCTGGTGCGACGACGGTCGATGTCTGGACCATATGATCGTACTGATCGTAGACCCAACGTTTTGAAGCAATCGTCGGCTGACGTAGTAGCGCCCGCCATGTCTCAACGACGTCTTCAACGACTGGAAGCGTCTCTTCCATCGCTTGGAATTCTTCATAATACGCAGGAACACGAGATGGTTTTTCATAGACTGGCGCTTCTTCCGCTAACGCATCGACCGGAACTTCCGCAACGATGTCCCCGTGATGGATCAAACGTAAGACTTTCTCTTCAATGACTTCTCCAACGTGAACGGCATGGAGTCCCCATTTGCTGACGATTGCTTCAATCTCTGCTTCGCGACCACGCTTGACGACGAGTAACATCCGCTCCTGTGATTCCGAGAGCATCATTTCGTAGGCAGTCATCCCTGTTTCTCGTTGCGGGACGTCATCGAGGTGCATCTCGATGCCCATGCCTGCTTTTGAAGCCATCTCTGCTGAAGACGATGTCAGTCCAGCAGCACCCATGTCCTGCATCCCGACCAGTGCCGGGTGCCCGACGATTTCAAGACAAGCTTCAATCAATAGCTTCTCCATGAATGGATCGCCGACTTGAACAGCCGGACGTTTTGCTTCCGTATCCTCTCCGAGATCCTCAGAGGCAAACGTCGCACCATGAATTCCGTCGCGTCCAGTAGCTGCACCGACGTACATGACTGAGTTCCCGACACCTTTTGCCTGACCTTTTTGAATATCCGCATGGTTGATTAAACCGATACACATCGCGTTGACGAGTGGATTGCCTTCATACGAGCGATCAAATCCGATTTCGCCACCGATCGTTGGGATACCGACACAGTTGCCATAACCCGCGATCCCAGCGACGACTTGTTCGAACAGTTGATTGACACGTGGTGTACCGAGATGACCGAAACGGAGCGAGTTCATGAGTGCGACCGGTCGTGCGCCCATCGAGAAGATGTCACGAATGATTCCGCCGACGCCTGTCGCAGCCCCTTGATACGGTTCAACAGCGGATGGATGGTTGTGGCTTTCGATCTTAAAGACGACTGCCTGCTCATCGCCGATATCAACGACACCTGCACCTTCCCCTGGTCCTTGTAAGACACGTGGTCCAGTCGTCGGGAATTGACGGAGGACAGGTTTAGATGTCTTGTATGAACAATGCTCGGACCACATGACTGAGAACAATCCTGTTTCCGTATAGTTCGGTTGGCGTCCGAGTAAATCGACGACCATCTGGTATTCCGTATCACTCAAGCCCATCGTGGCATAGACGCGTTGCTCTTGAATCAATTCTGGTGTTGGTTCAGACTGTTGTTTTAGCATGGTGTGCCCCCTGTTTGACGAGTGAAGTAAAGAGTTTTAGTCCATCTGTTCCGCCGGTCAAGAGTTCGACCGCTCGTTCCGGGTGTGGCATCATCCCAAGAACGTTGCCGGCTTTGTTCGTGATTCCGGCGATATCGCCGCGCGAGCCGTTCGGATTGTCGACATATGTGAAGGCGATTTGTCCGTTCGTTTGCAGCATCGCGTAAGTCGCATCGTCGCAGTAGTAGTTTCCTTCACCATGCGCGATCGGAATCGAGATCGTCTCGCCTGGCAGATAATCCGATGTAAATCGTGTCTTTGTATTCTCAACCTTTAGTTCAACCGTCCGGCACATGAACTTCAAGCCGTTGTTGCGGTGCAAGACACCTGGTAAGAGTCCCGCTTCGACAAGGATCTGGAATCCGTTACATACCCCGAGGACCGTTTTCCCTTCTGCCGCAAAACGTTTGACTTCTTCCATGATCGGTGAGAAGCGCGCGATCGCGCCGCAACGAAGGTAATCTCCGTAGGAGAATCCGCCCGGTAACAGGACGCCGTCGTAGCCTTCAAGTGATGTTTCGGTATGGAAGACGTATTCAGCTTCTTCTCCGAGAGCATCCTTGACCGCATGGTACATATCTAAATCACAGTTCGATCCCGGAAAGACGATGACCGCGAACTTCATGCTGGCGTCACCTCTTCGATCGTAATCTGGTAATCTTCCATCACCGTGTTGACGAGTAGTTTTTGACACATCTCATGAATCATCGCTTCTGTCGTTTCCGTTTCAACGAGCAGTTCAATCTGTTTTCCGATTCGGACACTCTCGACACCCGTAAAACCAAGCTGTTGCAATCCGCCTTTTACAGCAACTCCTTGTGGATCTAAAATGCTTTCCCGTAATGCGATCGATACGATGACTTTTTTCATTGTGTGTTTCCTCCTAGGCGATTGAATAGTGTTTGGTAGGTCTCTGTCAGTGAACCGATGTTGCGGCGGAAGACATCTTTATCGAGATGTTCTCCAGTTGCTTGATCCCACAGGCGGCATGTATCAGGTGAAATCTCATCAGCTAGTAGAATCGTTCCGTCTGCCATCTTTCCGTATTCCAGTTTAAAATCAATCAACGTGATTCCGTTTTGACGGAAGTAAGGTTGCAAGACTTCATTCACGCGAAGCGCTTTGTCCGACAACTGTTTCAACTCTTCAGAAGTCGCAATCTTCAGTAAATTGATGTGTGATGAGGTGACGAGTGGATCGCCTAACGTATCATCTTTATAGTAGAACTCAACGATTGGTGTTTCGAGCACCGTACCTTCTTCGATACCGAGCCGTTTACTCAAGCTTCCCGCGACGACGTTTCGGACGACGACTTCGAGTGGAATGATGGTGACACGACGTACGAGCTGTTCGCGCTCCGAGACACGTTCAATGAAATGTGTCGGAATGCCCGCTTGTTCGAGGATTTCAAAGAAATGACTCGTCAACCGGTTGTTCAATTCGCCTTTTCCAGCAAAGACTTCTTTTTTCTCGCCGTTGAATGCCGTGGCCTCGTCTTTATAGACGATCCGGAGCACATCCTGCTCCTGCGTCGTGTACAATCGTTTTGCTTTTCCTTCATAAAGTGGTTGCATCGCTTTCGTCCCCCATGATCCTAAGATGTAGACGGGGCAAGTGCCCCGTCTCAGGTTGATTAGTTCAAGCCACACCGTTCAAAGATTTCATCGACACGACTCGTATGATACGTCGGATCGAAACACGCATCGAGCTCTTCTTCTGTGAAAAGCTGTTGAATGTCCTGTTCTTGCCACAATAAGTCACGGAACATGATTTGTTCTTCCCACGCCTGCATCGCACGCGGTTGAACGAAATCATACGCTGCTTCACGCGACCAGCCTTTTTCGATTAAAGCGAGTAAGACATGTCCAGAGAAGATGACGCCGAACGTCCGGTCCATGTTCCGCTTCATGTTGTCCGGGAAGACCGTCAAGTTCTTCACGATGTTTCCGAAACGGTTCAACATATAGTTGAGTAGTCCTGTCGCATCCGGAAGAATGATGCGTTCTGCCGAAGAATGCGAGATATCCCGTTCGTGCCAGAGTGAGACGTTCTCGTATGCCGTCACCATGTGTCCACGGATGACTCGAGCAAGACCTGTCATGTTCTCTGAACCGATCGGATTTCGCTTGTGCGGCATCGCCGATGATCCTTTTTGACCTTTAGCGAAGAATTCTTCGACTTCACGTGTTTCCGTTTTTTGCAGACCTCGGATTTCCGTTGCCATCTTTTCAATCGATGTCGCGATCAAAGCCAGTGTCGACATGTAGTGTGCATGACGATCGCGTTGTAACGTTTGCGTGGAGACCGGAGCTGGTTTTGTTCCTAACTTTTCGCAGACATACTTTTCAATGAACGGATCGATGTTCGCGAATGTTCCGACGGCACCCGACATCTTGCCGTATTCGACCGTCTCACGCGCTGCTTCGAAACGAACTTTATTCCGCTTCATCTCTTCATACCAAAGCGCTAGTTTCAGACCGAACGTCGTCGGTTCTGCATGTACGCCATGTGTGCGTCCCATCATGACCGTATATTTATGTTCGTTCGCTTTGACTTTTAAGATTTCGATGAACCGATCAAGATCCGCAGCAAGAATGTCGTTTGCTTGCTTCAACAGATACGAGAGTGCTGTATCGACGACGTCCGTTGACGTGAGTCCGTAATGCACCCACTTGCGTTCTTCTCCGAGTGTTTCAGAGACGGCACGCGTAAAGGCGATGACATCATGACGTGTCTCTTGTTCGATCTCAAGGATGCGGTTGACATCAAATGAGGCATTGTCCCAAAGCAACTGGACGTCCTCTTTCGGGATGACACCTAGTTCACTCCATGCTTCACATGCAAGAATCTCGACTTTTAACCAAGCCTCGAATTTATTTTGTTCGGTCCAGATTGCTTTCATCTCAGGACGTGTATACCGTTCGATCATTGAACTGTCTCCTTCCATATCGACAGGCGTTCGACTTCTGCCAAAGCATCGTCGACGGTATCCGCAAGAATGTTCAAATGTCCCATCTTGCGACCTGTCTTGGCTTCTGCTTTTCCATATAAGTGAACTTTCGTCCGAGCGTTTAGTCTCGGCAGTTCCTCGTATAATGCTGTGACATGCTGACCCAGGATGTTCGCCATGACGACCGGTGTCGTCAGACGGGTATCACCGAGTGGGAGACCACTGATGGCACGGATATGTTGCTCAAATTGGGATGTTTCGCAAGCATCAATCGAATAGTGACCCGAATTGTGTGGTCGGGGTGCTAGTTCATTGACGATTAGTCGAGAACCAACGACAAACAACTCGATGGCGAGTGTACCGATCAGCCCGACGGCATCCGCGATCGATTCAGCGAGCGCAATTGCTTCTTGTTCGAGTGATTCGGAAATGCGTGCCGGTACGATCGATAGATGCAAAATGTTCTCTTGATGAATGTTCTCACTGACCGGGAAAACACGAGTCTCTGTTGCGCTTCGAGTGACGATGACGGAAATTTCCTGATCAAACGGTAACCATTGTTCTGCGACATACTCAGTCGGTTCGAATTGTTTGATTGCCGCTTGGAACTGTTCTTCCGTCCGAATGACGGTCTGTCCTTTTCCGTCGTATCCGAATCGTGCTGTCTTCAAGACGAACGGTAAGCCGAGTCGCTGTTTTGCTTCCTCTAAGTCAGAAGGATGCGTCACCGGATGGTACGGAGCGACAGAGTGCCCAATGCGTTCAATCATCTCTTTTTCCCGAACCCGATGCTGCGTTTGAAAGAGGAGATCCGTTCCGTGAATCAGTTTCGTCCCGATCGCTTCAGCGACTTCCGTCGAGATGTTCTCGAATTCGTAGGTGACGACATCTGATTCAGCTGCGAGCTGTTTCGCTGCCTCGACATCCGTAAAGGGAGCTTTAATATGTTGATCCGCCACTTGCGCACATGGTGCGTTGTCCGTTGGATCGAGTGTCAGAATCTCAAAGCCCATCTCACGGGCGGACAGTGCCATCATCCGACCAAGTTGACCGCCACCTAGTATCCCGATTCGTTTCATAACAGGTTTCCTCCAGATGCAATGACGTCTCCTTCTAGTTCGACTCGCATATGATCGAGCTTGCGGGCAAGTCGTTCATCTTGAATCGAAAGAATTTGAGCAGCTAGCAATCCGGCGTTTTTTGCGCCTGCTTCTCCGATGGCAACCGTTGCGACCGGTACACCACCTGGCATTTGAACGATCGAGAGCAAGGAATCAATTCCTTGGAGCGCTCTACTTTTCACAGGAACACCGACGACGGGTAATGTCGTTTTAGCGGCTACCATGCCCGGTAGATGAGCAGCACCGCCTGCACCGGCAATGATGACCTTCAGTCCTCGTTCACGTGCTGATTCAGCATAACGAAACATTAGATCCGGTGTCCGGTGTGCGGAAACGACTTTCTTTTCGTAAGGAATCTCAAGTTGCTCCAACACATCACATGTATGTTTCATCGTTTCCCAATCCGATTGACTTCCCATGATGACGCCGACTTCTGCATTTCCCATCGCTGTTTCCTCCTTTGTGCATAAAAAAAGCCCAAACCACGGCTAAAAGGGTGGCTTAGGGTATAAAAAGGTACGCCAAAGAAATATCGACGAACATCCATATACCCCATAGTCCAACGATTTAGGGTCGTTGGGTAGAAACTTGCAAGCCATATCCCTGCTATTATACGAGGTGTTTATATTCAATCATCCTGTCACGACTTCATCTTAACAAGTCCATCCCAAGGCGTCAACCAAAGGCGAACAATTTAATTGTCTGAAAATTTATCGTTCGGTTTTAAAAGTAGTTTTTCTGATTTCATCTAGTGTCCATTCGGAGTTTATTTTCTTGAAAGGCATCACATGGAATCAAGCACTAAAAAAAGCACCCTCCACATGATTCGGAGGATGCTCTAGGCAGTTATTCGTTCTCTTTCACTTTGCAATCGAAGACGATTTGCTGACGAATTGGATACGGTTCGCCATTAGCGTCTAATCCAAAGATCGGTTCTTCTCGTCGGACCGTCGGGCGGTATCCCATGGCATCGATACGATCCAAACAGGCACCAATCGTCTCGTTCTCTTCGACGGCTACGCGTAGTTTCGTTTTTTTCGCCATATCCCTGTTCAGTCCCTTCATTAAAATGGATACATGTCTTTCTACAAAAAGACACAAAAAAGCGGCGGCCCTTGAGCGTATGCTCCAGAACCACCGTTTGCCTGGCAACGTCCTATCCTCACAGGGGGAAGCCCCCAACTACTTTCGGCGTTCAAGTGCTTAACTTCCGTGTTCGGCATGGGAACGGGTGTGACCACTTGGCTATCGTCACCAGACGACGGGCTC